>Ga0315549_1000574_pt1 | contig 42819 bp, 36 predicted proteins | sample SalMarSW160200MG_FD_203101 | JGI IMG/M metagenome (GOLD analysis project Ga0315549, IMG submission 203101) | Salt marsh sediment microbial communities from the Plum Island Ecosystem LTER, Massachusetts, United States - Salt Marsh Sediment SW1601-200 ...
TGAAATTGGTAATACTTTTGATGTGATGCTTTACCTGATTTTAACCTTATACATTGCTCCCGCAGCAGTATTTATTATCGGCTTTTGGCTTCTGATAATTCCCCTGCACAAAAAACAACATACAAAAAATGAAATCCCAAATGCAAACACCGCTGCGTTACTCTTTTGCGCTATATTAGGCGTGATACTGCACAATCAGATAGACTTCGCAATCTTTGAGCCGCCTGTCCTAACCACTTTTTGGGCGATAATGGCCTGCTTAATTGCGACTTACTCGCAGCAAAATATCAGAACGCCGTTTGTCCTAAAACCAACACCCGCTGTAAGGATACTAATGGTAACAATACCACTGGCAGCAACCTGGGCTTATTTTAACTACGCCCTTATTCCGGCAGCCAAAAGCACCGCGAAAATACAAAAAGCCCAAAATGCAATCTATACTAACGGCAACTTCCAACAAGCTTACAATCTTTTAAGCGCCGCCGCTGAAGATGACCGGCTGGACCCGGCAGCTTCAAATTTAAATGGCCGGTTTTACCTGCAGGACTACCACGAAACCGGTGAAAGACAACCTGTTCTTCTCGAGAAAGCTGAACAATGCTTTCTCGAAGCAATCGCCCGCGACGCCGCGAACTTCAAAAACTATGAAAAGCTAAGCGATGTCTATGACCATCTCGGCCGACACCAAAATGCCTACGACCGGGGACTTCAAGCGGCAGAACGCTATCCCGGCGCGGAACGAATCCAATATCAGCTCGCCCAAATCGCCGAAAAGTTGAAGAAAACCGATGAGGCCATTGAGCACTACAAAAAAGCAATCGAAATCGAAGACAATTTCCGCAGGCAATTCAAAATAATGTACCCGGACAGAAAAACTGTCAGCAGATTAGGCGAAGATAAATACAAAAACGCAATAAAACGAATGGAATTTCTCACCCCAAAACAAATCCCATAACGAAATACACAATGCGCACTACGACAAACCGGCCATTATCTCATCAGGTATATCGAAGTTCGCGGATGTATTTTGGACATCGTCGTGGTCCTCGAATGCCTCCATCAAAGAAATAATCTTCCTGGCGGTTCCCTCATCATCTATGGGCACCGTATTTTGAGGCACCATTGAAATTTCCGTCACCTCGGTTGGTACCTCTTTTTCCTGCAGGGTTTTCTTCAATTCCTCGTAAGCAGCAGGGTCAGAGGTTAACTCGTAAACCGTCCCCGTATTTTTCATATCGTCTGCACCCGCCGCCAGAGCAATCTCCAGAAGCTCATCTTCATCGATGTTGTCCGTGCCCACTGTAATAAGCCCCTTCTTGCTGAACATCCAGCCGACACAACCTGTTGCCCCAAGTGAGCCGCCGTGCCTCTCAAAGATTCTTTTAATCTCCGGCGTAGTCCGATTACGGTTATCTGTCAGGGCCTCGACCATTATAGCCACACCGCTCGGCCCATAACCCTCGTAGAGCACTTCTTCAAAATTAACCCCCTCTACCTCGCCGGTTCCTTTTTTGATTGCCTTTTCGATGGTGTCCTTCGGCATATTGGCTGCCTTAGCCTTATCGATTGCATATCGTAGAACCAGATTTGCAGCAGGGTCGCCGCCGCCGCTTTTGGCTGCCACGATTATCATCCGAGCCACTTTGCTCCACATCTTGCCGCGTTTTGCGTCAACCGCCGCTTTTTTATACTTTATACCCGCCCAGTGTGAATGGCCTGACATAGCCGCTCCTAAAAAATACTAATCTATTATAACCAACTATTTTTTGACCGATTTCCCGAACCAGTCATTAATTATATATAATCACTAACCAATAATCAATAGTGATTATACCGGCATATTATGGTTTTATTGCGGATAAAAACAATAAAAATCAAAATGATATGAAATGTTCGAGGAGTTTTTTCTTATTGAAAATCGAACAAGGACTGTGTCTTAATCATCGTTACCTGGTCCGGATAAGCAGCAAAGGTGTTGATGTGCAGCTCGCCTCGCCTTGCCTCAAAGTCAATATAACAGAACGGCTGCAACCCCCCCAACTCCAATTCCGGAAATTTGACAAAGACGCCGCGATTTCTGGCGAAGCGTTCAAGGTCTGTATGACTTTGCCGGTAGAGATTCGGGCTCATCTTCTCGACCTGAAAATCTGTCATATAACTTATGCCTTTGCTCAAAGTACATTTATGAGTGCGTGGTCCGCGGAACTGAAATCGTTCAATCAAACCGCGTGAAGGAAGCATCTGGCCTGGTGTGCTTACGACCTCACTAAGGCACGTATCCCCGACAAAAACACTGACAACATGAGTGCAGCCGGTAACCCAGATAATCGCCTCGTATTTCTCAGTTTTCAACTGCCGTTTTGAATAGATTTGGAAAAGCTCGGGATGTAAGGGCCTTTGAAAGAGACTGAATGTCAATTCTTCAATAGCAACGTTGATGTGTGGCGATTCCATATAAATAATCCCAAGACAAAAATCAAGGTCTCAACTATGCTGATATTATACAGTAATCAAAGCAATTTTTCAAGGGCATTATCAGTATTGATAATGCTGATATCGCCACTTATAGGACGATTATTTTACAAGCTATGAAATGCACAAGAGTAACAACAAGCAAAAATATTGAAAAAAATTCAAAAAACAAGAACAGCACCCTGATTTTTACTGCTGGAAAAAAACCGCATTAACAACAGTTGCAATAATGTCGTAAAAAGCATGCGTGCCAGCCGTTACTCCAAAACCACGAATCGCAAAAAGAATTGCAAAATAAACCCCCGCAGTTGTCCGAAAACCAAACTCAGTCCAGTTAAACGGTGCACTGACAGATAATTGCCCGTTAACAAATATTATATGATGGTGTGCACTGAACAAGGCCGCTGAAACAAGAACGGACAAAACAATAGAATTTTTATGGCTCAGCCGAAGGATATCCTGAAACAGCAGCATCAAAACGCATATTAAAATCAGCCGAAAAAGAAGCTCTTCGTAAATTCCAGCTCCTATACCAGTAACAACATCTGCCAGCAAAGATTTACCATTGGCGATAATCCCATTTGCATCTTCAGCCGTTGACGATAAATCGACGACCGCAGATGTGGAACAGCTCAGTATCGTTTCACTTTGCACTTGTGCCATGCCATACTGCTTTGCAATATCACCTCGCGGCTGGGCGGGTCCGCTGAATAACAGACTCAATACAATTAAAGGCACAGCAAGCATAATGCACTCGATTGTCATCAGCCAAATATCATTGATATTGAAATACCAACGCTTGCGCGATACCAGTTGCAGGGCTACCAGAATCACAATGACTGCCAAAGGCGGCGCTGCCCATGCAAACCTGCTGCCGGTGCCCAAATACTCAAGCATATTCTGCAACCATACAAACGCCACCACGCGAATCCGGCTTTGGTCAAGTACATCAGTATTGATAAATATTGTCCCTAACTCATAGAAAACTATAAATGGCAGCAGAAAAACCATAGCATAAACAGGCCTGCTCGTGCGATCGAGATATGAATCCTGTGTAAAGTTAAACAGCTGGCTGGTGCTGTATTTATACTTGTCATTTATTCCCTTATCTGTCTTTTGCTTTCTCATCTTTTTGGTTTTTGTCACTAATAAGAAAAAATTAGTTGACCATATTGCTTAAATTTGCCAGAGTTTACTTTATACAAGGTAGAATTACAACATTTAAAATTGACCGGCTTTTCCGGTCATTATTTTCCGACAAATAAATATGACAATGACAGGTGAAAAGTTAACCGAGATTTACAATCTGCTTTTCAAACGTTTTGGCCCGCAGCACTGGTGGCCCGGAGAGACCCGGTTCGAGGTAATTACAGGGGCTATCCTGACACAGAATACCAACTGGACCAATGTGGAAAAAGCAATAGCAAATCTGAAATCAGCCGACCTCTTAATCCCTGAGAAACTTCACCACCTTGATGTCTCGCAACTCGCCGCGCTTATCCGTCCGGCCGGCTATTACAATATTAAAGCAAAGCGACTCAAAAACCTCATAAACTGGCTGTTCGAAAACTATAACGGCAATCTGGCGAATCTTGACAATATTAATACCGAGCAGTTACGAACCAAACTGTTAGCTGTAAAAGGTATCGGCAGAGAAACGGCTGACTCGATTCTGCTTTATGCTTTTGAACGGCCTGTTTTTGTTGTTGATGCCTACACCGCCCGCGTTGTCTTTCGACATCAACTAATTGAGCCGGATGCCGATTACGAGCAACTGCGGGAATTGTTTCAATCGAATCTGCCGCAAGATGCCAAGTTGTTCAATGAATACCACGCATTACTGGTAAAAGTCGGCAAAGAATTCTGCAAACCAAAAGCCAGATGCCACAACTGCCCTCTCGAAAAACTGCTGCACACAGTCAATCTTGAGTGTTTCTAATATTTACAAAGCATGAGGCCATTCGTCAAATACTACAGTTTCGCATCCGCCTTCCCTTACAACAAAATTTCCCTTGTCAGCAAATTCCTACTCGTTATACTATGAACGTGATATTTGCAGCAGTGCCGCGATTTAAGTTAATATATTAAACTAATCGAAAGGGAAAAATTATGGAACATATTACTCTGGCCCACCTTCACAATGGTTCGGATGTGGCCCCTGTATTTACAGGGCTGCTTATTATGTTCATTATTCTTGTGGCATTTATAGCGACCATTATAAAGATTCTTATTATCTGCAAGATTTTTTCCAAGGCAGGTTATTGCTGGGCGCTCGGCCTGTTAATGCTCGTGCCCATTGCGAATATAGTTATGGCTTTTTACCTTGCTTTTGCCGATTGGCCGATTCTAAAGGAACTGCGCCAATTAAAACAGCAGCAAGCATAATCCTGAAGATTTGCCTTTGAACAACATAGAGTTAACGTAACACTTCTTGAAAGCTATAATTTTTTAAAAAAATATGAGTGATTTTCTTCTTATGCGCATATTAACAGATAGAAAAGAGTATTGAAAAGGTAATTTCCAATAGTGCCTGATGAATTAGAAAAACCAAGCCGGGCGGGATTCGCCAGAGGTGAGGCTGACGTATGGAGAGAAGTTGTCAGCAGGCAAATCCCAATGCTCTTTAATATGTTTATGAAATGCTGGCCGAATCCTGCGTTAGCAGAAGAATTGGCACAACGGTCGATTTTTGACGCCGTCCGAGGACTTGATAGTTACGACCCGTCGAAAGGCAGCCCTGAGGAATGGCTCATCGGAATTGCGCGTAACAATATCCGCCTTGAGATTAGAAAACGTGCGTCTCGTCCAAGTATTAACGGCGATATCAACCGCTATCTGCAGATGATTGATACCGAACCACTACCGGATGAAGTTCTCGAACGAGAAGAAACAGCTGAAATCGTTCGTTCAGCTATGAGCAAATTGAAAAGTAAAGAACAAGCCGTTCTGAGAGCCAGGTTCGCTGAAAACCTCAGGATAGACGAAATTGCCGGTCGGATGGGCACAACCGAAAAGGCCGTCCATAATCTTCTGTATCGGGCAAAGATTTCTCTTCGCCGCGAACTTAAACCGATGAAATCCTCATAAAAACAGGTTGGGAACTATGAACCTTAAAAATGATAATCTATCTTTCGATGACTCTGCCACACAACTGGACAAAAATATATCGCGTTTAGTCAAGCTCGAAAACGAGTCGAATAAACCAAGCACAGCATTTACCCGGTCATTGATAGATAATGCCCTTTATGAACTTAAGCAAGCGGAGATTCACAGAAAAGATAAGGAAAAAAGTATTACATTAAAAGTCTCTTGGTGGGAAAAAGCTATGGGTTGGGCAGCTATGTTCGCCGCTGCATGCGGAACAGGTCTGACCTTCGTAGTGTCCGCCTTTCTGACAGTAAATGCTTTCTTAACCGTAATAGCAACTATAACAACGTTTGCTAATTGGCTTACCTTTTTAGGAGGTCTTGTATTATGACTACTGAACGTCCGGATAGAGTAAGTGTAATCGACCCTATAACACCATCTATAGAAAGAGCAAAAATAATGCTCTTCAGACCATTTGACCTGAAAAAATGGTTTGTCATCGGCTTTTGCGCCTGGCTGGCATACCTTGGAAGCGGCGGAGGCGGAGGAAGAGGACCAAGCTTCAATATGCCACACGGACCCGACGGGCATCGCGAACAAATTGCCGAAGACCTGTATAAAGCAAAAGAATTCGTTCTGGAAAATCTTTACTGGATTATTCCAGCTACAATAGCCGTAGTAGCAGTGGTTATAACTGTATGGCTCATCACTATCTGGCTCAACAGCCGAGGCAAATTTATGTTCCTTCACTGTATCGCACAAAACAAAGCGGAAGTCAAAAATCCCTGGCATAAATTCAAGAAGCACGCCAATAGTCTGTTTTTATTCAGAATCATACTTAGCATCTTAGGTTTTCTGATAGTAGGTTTACCCGTTCTGGGCATAATCTTTCTTGTGATTATGATGATATCCGAAGGAGGCTTTATTGCCTTTTCAGTTCTCGGGACTGTTCTGCTCGGCCTTTTAGTCTTTATTTTATCAACAGTGTTATTTTTTGTGAAAAAATTCACGCTGGATTTTGTGGTTCCAGTTATGTTTTTAAGAACCATAAGCTGTGTAGCTGCCTGGCGGGAATTTATGACTATCCTCTCGACTAATAAGCTTCGCTTTGCTCTATACCTGCTTTTTCAAATTGTAATAGCGATGGCGATTGGCACTATTATTGCCATTGGCTTCTGTATTGGATGCTGCGTATGCTGTGCAAGCATACTGCTGCTGGTCCCATACATCGGCACTGTTATTTTGTTGCCTTTTTTGGTTTTCAAACGTTCTTATTCTCTATACTACTTACGGCAGTTTGGCCCTGTATTTGACGTCTTCAGCCCAACTGCATAATTCTATCCAACTAAATATAGAGTCGGCTGATATGATTTGGTGATTTATAATCGAGAGTTCGGCAATCCACTTGCTGTTGCTCGCTGGAATTTGCTGAAAGTGGCGAAGTTCTTAAAATCGCACATAATAGTGGAAACCAACCACAATCGGTTCTTCAACCCAGCTTGTTTTGTCCGGATAGTCTTTTTTGTATCCTGAAGAATAAGCGTATCGCTTGTTATCACCGATGACCGGAATACCCTGAACAAAGACCGTCACATCGGACGACTTATTAATGTGATATGTCAATGATACTCCCGCTGTGGCCTGCATTTCGTATCCGTCCTGGCGTTTAATATGCGCGATTTCCGAAGCATCTCCGCCAGCTATGGAAAGCGCATCCAGCCCGTCTTTCAACCCTTTAAATCCCCAAAAGATTTGCATGTCACCGTGCAGAGTCAGCTTGCTATCGAGCAAATCAATGTTGGTGAACAGTTTTGTGGCATGATTGGACCAGTTCGCCAAGTCGTTGCCTTTGGAGTTAAGGCCATTGGCACTACAATAATAGTCTGAATAGCTGATACCGGATGTGGGTACGCCATCAGCCAGTTTCCAATCCAGTTGTTTGACAAACGAGTGATTAGCTCCTATATTGAAGCCATCTTTCTCGTATTTCGTTTCCAGTTCTACCCCGAAGGTTTTCAGGGTTCCAACCGGAGCACTGCGCCGCAGGTTCCCATCCCAGGCTATTGCCTGGTTTTTATTATAGAAAGTAGAGACCTGGAATGAAAGGTTTTTAGTAAACCTGCCGGAGTAAATGAGTTCAAGGGTATCCAGCTTTTCAGGTTCGTTCTCCTCTCCCAGTTTCTCATTCATGTACAGTTCTTCCTGTGTATTCATTCGAACCGAACGCTGGGCAATGAACTTTAGATATTCGCCTTTTTTGAGCTCGTGAATCCAGGCGAATCGCGGCGAGAACATATAGTCAGTAAATGTATGCTTATCCACGCGGCCTGACAATAATATAGTGGTTTTGGGAGACCATTTATAATTGAGTTCTCCCAAAAAGGAATGGGTATACGTTTCCCAGCCGTTTCCGACGGCGAAGTATTCATCGTCACTTTCGTCATATTGACATTTTCCGGAGGAACCATATGCTTCTGATGTCGGTCCGCTCATAATGCCGTCAATACGAAAGCCGTCGTCTTTACCCTTTCCCCAGGCCGGACCAATGGTGTCGTAACTGAACTCAAAGCCGAAAGCCCCTTTAATTTTTCCCTTGTCCGGCTCATAATTAAACATAAATCGGGCAAAATATTCGTTTTCTGACCAGATCTGCCTGACGTTGTTCTCCAAGCTGTCTCTGGAGTTGATGATGCTAAGGGCGCTACCACTATTGTATTTATCAATATTAAGCACGTCGATTGAGCTGAGGCCTAAGAGTGATTTTAAGTCCCAACTCTTGCTAAGAGCAGCTTTATTTTCCAATGCGAACTGATAATACCGGTAGCGTGTCTGACGAAAATTCTCAAAGTCCGTCTTCGACTTTTTGTTGGGCAGCATATATTTTTGGGCCGTGCCCTGCATCAGGTCATGTGAGCTGGTCACATAGCGGGCCCAGAAACGCCAGTTTTTCTTAAAACGGACATCCAGATGTGCCTTTATCTGCGGTTCATTATGATAATCTGCAAAATAGTCAGCAGGTGGGTAAGGGTATTCGGGAGAACTTTCAGAAGAACCACCTAAATACCCGCTTGCTGAACCCGAGTCACAGGCAAACAAGTCCGGTTCATGCCCGCTGGTGTGGACTATGCTGAAATAGGCGTATAAATCCGCCTTTTTTGTTTTACGGCCGTAGCTGATGTAATTACCTATGCTGTCATATTTGTCCCAGAAATGACCACCTACTGCGACTCCGGGGGCCGTACTCGCTGTTTTAGTATAGATATTGATAACACCACCAATAGCCCCAGGCCCATACGTGACTGACCCGGGACCACGGATGATTTCAATTCGCTCAACATCATTAAGGTCCCAGTTCAACAACTCCAATCGAGCTCCATAATAGGTTTTGATATTTACATTGATGCCGTTGACATTGACCAGGAACTTATACGGGCGGTCAACAAGTATCCCGCGAATGCCGGGCAACGGACCAGCACTGTGATTCATCCACAAAACCCCCCGGGACATAAATTTCCATCAGGTCCATAAGATTGCGGGCAGGGGTCCGGGCAATATCTTCGGCCGTAATCACTGTTACACTCGCCGGAGTTTTCGAGGGGTCCTTTTCCGTGATTGTTGCCGGAACATCAATCTCTATAGACATAAGCTCTATAAGTGACATTTCAAATAGATCTTTGTTGTCTATATCATTGGTGTCAGCAGCAAAAGAAGTAATTGAGAGCAACAGTAAAATAGGGAGATTAACAAAAACTTTAAAAAAGTTTGACTGTTTGTAAATAACCATTTTTTCCCCTCGTCCCCCCATACATATATAGAAACTACTCGCAACAAAAGACTTTTCGTCATGATAAAAAAGGGGCTTTACGACTTTTTGACAGTTTTTTAAAATTTCAAGGGAGGAATTAATTCAAAAGTGTGATAAAAAGCTTGTTTTAGTGTGCAAATCTTACCTTCTTAAATACCAGGCTATTTATAAGGTCATTAGAAGGTGATTTAATACTGGAGACTATAATTTCATCCCTGTTTGAGTAAAGGGACAGAAATCTCATTTTTCAGCCGATAATAATATCAAACCGGCTGGCTATAATTCTACATCAGGTAACTTAATTAATGAGGCGTTTACATTCCACCTGTTAAACGCCGACCAAATTATTGCGAAGCCCTTCCCCAGTCCTCTTGTCTTACACCGTGGTAGGTTGTCAGAACATACTCAAATTCTTTATTTGACCTTGGCTCTAAATTGAGCGTGAACTTAGCCGTATCGAGGTCAACTTTTTCGTATCCGTCGAAATTACCGCTTTTTTCCAGCTTCCAATATTGAGTATTGAAGTTCCGCTGAATCTCGACCTTGACGCCAAGCTCACGAGTATTTCTAACCTCAATCTTGAATGTGTACATTTCATCCCAGCCGGAGATGTTGCCCCGATGGTCAAATCTGTAGTTTTCTGTTTTATAATCCATCAGCTTCGGCTCAACAACAACATTTGCAACCGGCCCAAGGTTAAGCTCTACATCCTCATTCACAGGAATATACTTAAAGGAGGATTGCCCTGTGTAAGATAAATGCCCTGTATCTCCGATACCTCTATAAACCTTCAGCATTCCGCCGGGGATGGGTGTATCACCGAGGTTGTGTTCTTTGTCATTTTTGAAGCTAAGAAATCTAACTACGCCTGGACCATAGCGTTCTTCTTCATATTTATAGAGATTTACCACCGGTACTTCATCAACATCGAAACTTAATAGTCGCTTCGACCAGCCGGTAGCAATCGTCTCCGTCCCCTCAATAGTGTAAAGAAAATACTCACTAAGGCCTTCCTTTTTAACCTCCTTTGGTGCCCCAGGTGCCTCTTCAAGAGCATATGCTAATTTTTCCATCTCCCTTTTCGCTCTGCCCAGTCCGCGGACCGGTACTCCCGCTGCCGGCATTATTTCACCTGGTCTGCCGTATGGATACTGCCTGCGGGCAAGCTCGGCAATCTCATCGAGAATATGGACCTTACCGACAATTAGCCGTGTTTGTGCATTTTCATAATCTTCCCCGCTGTTGTTGGTTACACGCACATATCCCTGCAGGCGCATCGTCTTTTCGTCCTCGGTGAGCGTTCCCATATAAAATGCTCGCCAGGTCAAACCGCTTGTCAAATATGTAATCTCCACCGGCACCTTGCCGCTTACACCGCTCTTGATATTCCAAAGCCCGAGATTTCTTACTCTTGGCGGATAGGTCAAATCAGCAACATCGATTTTGTCAGCACTGGCCTTTGGCAGCATCTCTAAGCTGGTCGGGTCAATGAGGGTGTTGGCCCACGAAAACTGTAGCTTATTTTCGCCATCTTTGAGTGTCAGTGCCCTGCTTTCACGCACCAATGTTATATCAGCAGAGTTATAAATTGTAAGCTGCACCGTATCTCGCGAGGGCAGTGTCACCAAATCAACCTTGGCCCAGCTGATGCCGGCCATCACAACGATTATACATAGCACTAATATTATACGTTTCATTTTACTGCTCCTTTCTTCTGTCATCTGTTCTCTGTCATCTACCTTCCGCATTTCACGGCCTCACATTTCGGCAATGGTAGTGCATCTTCAATTCCTTCACTGCAGGACCTTTGTCAGTGCGAGCCGGTAGCTCAATCTCGAACTCAAGAATATTGGCGTTCTTCTTCTTATAATCAACACCGAGTTTCAACGCTTTATTGTCCAAAGTGCACTCTTCCATATCCCACTGGCCGGGGATGTGCTCAATCACGGTGAGAACAGCGGGACCATCCTTAAAATTCTCAATCTTGGCGGTGATTATTTCATCAGTATCGTAGAGAATGACATCGCCTTTGTTGTTCTTTCGCAAATTGACTCTGTTATCCGCCATCTTTCGCTGCGTTACGACAATATCTCTGCTGTCACCTATATAAAGCTCTGTTTTCTCTCCGACCGGAACCAGGTCCGTTACATCCTCACCCAAAAATATGGTGCTGCCGTGCCCATCATCCTGGAATAATCGCGTTTTGCCGCCCCACAGGGCAAATTCGCCAAGACTGCTTTTGGCCTCATTTACAATTCGATAGCTTACCGGAATACCTACATTCCGATTTTCCAGCTTCTCAGGGTCCCAGGGCAGCATTGCTGCATCGAATTTCCAGACCTTGGTTATCGGCACACTCGGTGCTTTCAGAAACAGCATCCGCTTGGTCTCTTCGTGGTCGATTCCCTGCTCGAAGGCCTCGCCATAATCCAGAAGCACCCGAGCTTTGTCAAAATCCTCACCTGAGAAATTCCTCAGAACCAAAAAGCTCTTCAAATCAACCGCAGTTTCTGCCTTGTCAGCTATCGCCTTGTATGTAATCAGCCGGTCTATATTGCTCAATAGATAGCTGATTCGCACCGTCTCGGCGTAGTCACTATCGCTGCTGATATCCCAGACTAAAGCAGCCTCGTTGGGCGGGTAACTGACACTAAGAAGCGTAACCTTATCCGGATGGTCGAGAGGCCTTAGCCGAATCGAATCGGCATCGATGCTGACGCCCTTCCACGAAAAGTCCACCTTATTAAGTCCTTTTTGCAGCGTCAGCACACGCTCTTCCTCAATCAATGTCGCCGTTGGATTGTCCAGGCGAATAACCGTTGCCGCCCTTTCCGGCAGAGCAACCAATTTTATCCTCGCCTGAGATATTGTACTGCATAAAAGCAGCAGTATTACTATCATTAGTTTAATTCTTCTACTGTTCATAATTCATTCTCCTATCAAAAATGGTTCACTTTAATTCTTCACGTCCGAATTATTGATATGTACAATTTCCAACTCATATATTTTCCCCGCCTCTACTAAAATTAATTCAGCATTTGTTTTATCACCTTCGGTTAATAATCTCCAATTGGTTCCAACCAGGTACTCACCTGGAGGTACATCTGTGAATTTAAAGCTGCCGTCTTCTTCGCAATGACATGTACTAAACCATTTGTCAATCTGTTCACCCGTAGAGCAAATGTGAACACTTACCTTGCGCGATAACGTTTTTCCATTTTCATCGACGACCTTGCCTTGGACGGTGCCTGTACCTGTCATTGTAAGCTTGATTTCGTCCGAAGGAATTGGATATTGTTCCGATATGGGGTTCTTAAGATGCAATGATTCAGCATAGCACATAATACTTGCCAAACCTATAGGCAATGAACGTATTTCGAATCGCCCATGTTTATCTGTAATCGCTGATTTGTCATCTACACAAGGATAACCAAAGCCATCGGTTCCAATAATATTAATAGCCGATACCTTGGCACCCTCGATTGGATTACCAACCGAGCCGACTACGGTACCTTTGATATAAGATGGGTGTGCTAAACCTATCTCAAATTGGTGGTATTCAGGCCGCTGATTGTTGTATCCGCCTTGTTTTCGTGGGACATAATCCTTGGCTTTTACTCTAATTTCGTAGTATCCGAGCGGAATATCTGCAATTTGGCAAAAGCCTTGGTTGTCTGTTTCGCCCTGTATCAGCTCTTTCCATCCTTCTTTGTCTCGATGTTTAGCCAATACTATTTCGGCTCCAACAATTGGCTGACCGGTGGCCATATCGAATACCTTGCTGCGAATCAGACCTCCGCCTGCGAATTTTGCCGAAATTGAGCTAGGTCGCTTGTCAATCACCGCCACATTCTTTGGTACCTTTACATCTTCCCAAACGACGGAACCACCGCCACCGATATACAAATCTATTTTTGGAGCTGCTACCGGCTTTTTGAAGTTTGGATGATCTGAAGAAAGCGTGTAGCTGCGCGGACTATTGAATAGCCTGTTCCAGTTATCCGGCACCCAAACCGTAAATGTCCAGTCAACACGATTTTCTTCCTCGGATAATTCCTCATTGTTTTCCCTGAGCCAGAAACTGCATTCAGGTCCGTTGTGTATTATAAGTTCGAGCTCACTTGCCTGAATTGATGAGAAGATTTTCAATGCTTGATCGAACTCATTTGTGTCCTGGCAGCGGTACAGGAAGCAATATTCGCCACCGCCGAAAGGAGGCCCTTCCCAATAACCTAATCGACTCGGCAGATTCGCAATCTGGACTGAGCCAATTGGCCAGCCTCGGTCTTCAGTGGGGCGGTTGCCATGCTCACCAGTAATAAGCGACATACACAATTTCGGAAGCAAAAAAACTATACAAAAAATTACCAAAATCCTTAGCTTATTTGTCTTATGGCTCACAAATCGAACCCCTTTAATGTTTACATTTTCTCTTGCTCTTTACTTTTTATAAACGTTTCTTCGCGCGCACCGTGATATGTCGTTACTGTATATTCAAATATTCGTTTACTTCGCGGTTCGAGATTCAGGTTAAATCGAGCGTGTGTGGCATCGTGCTTGCTCTGTACCACGGCCATCCTGGCCGTGCTATCACGGGCTGGAAGCCCGTGATACGTAATATCGGTTTGCAAAGTCCAGTATGCGGTGCCAAAGCCGCGAGTAATTTCAATCTCTATTGGCAGCTCGCGAGTATTGGTTATCTCTATCTGCCAAGTTCGGATTTCGTCCCACCCGGAAACATTGCCTTCGTTGCCAAAAACGTAGTTATCTGTCCTGAAATCCATCAGTGTCGGTTCTACTTTAACCAAGCGAGCAGGGCCGAGATTCAGCTCTATATCCTCATTTACGGGTATATATTTTATGCCTGTCCCTCCGACATAAGATAGATACCCCTGCCCGTCTCGGCTCGCCGAGGGCGAGACGGGCTCATCGGCCTGGCTGAATATCTTCACGCTGCCGTTTGGAATGGGTGTTTTACCGAGATTGTGTTTCTCATCGTTTGCGAACGAAACGAACCTTATGGTCTGATTGCCCCAGCGCTCTTCGTCATACTTATATAGACTCGTTACGTTAATATCTTCTGCCTCAAACGAAAGCAGGCGCTTGCCCCATTTATCAGGTATGGTTTCTGTCCCCTCAATCGTGTAAAGGAAATATTCGCTGAGACCTTCTTTTTTTATCTCCTTGCGACCAATTTCCTCATCGTCAAAAAAACCAGCTACTACTAATCTATCTTTTATCTCTATCGAATCAACTTCCAACGCACCAGAAATACTCCTAATACGGTCGCCGCGGACAAACGGCCAGCCATAGGGATACGGGCGTCTTGCCAATTCGGCAATTTCATCAAGCAGGTGCACTTTTCCGACAATAAGCCGTGTCTGAGCGTTTTCATAATCTTCACCGCTATTGTTGCCAACCCGGACATAACCCTGAATATCCATTTTTCTCTCGTCTTGAGAGAGTGTCCCCATATAAAACGCCCGCCAGGATAGCCCGCTGGTAAAATATGTTATCTCAAACGGCACCCGGCCGCTAACCTCCGAACGGATGAGCCACCGGCCAACCTCCCGCAACCTTGCCGGGAACACCAGCTGCTGTATATCAACCTTATCCGCCTTCTCCAGCGGCTCCAAGCTGAGTGAAGTCGGGTCAATCAATGTATTTGCCCACATAAATTGCAGCCAGTTCCAACCCTTCTTTAATGTCAAATTCCGCCTCTCCCTTACTAATGTCAAATCAGCGGAATTGTAAATCGTAATCTGAACGTTATCCCGCCTCGGCAATACGACCAATTCAATCGCACTTGCCGGCGCAAAAGGCGGCTGCTCAAATTCATCCGCTGCATCAGCTTTTTTCTCATCGCGAGCAAAAAGCATCCTCCTCGCCTCGCTTTGCGGTCGAAGCGTGTCAGCCGGTTTTTCCACTATCGGTGAACCCGGCTTTTTTACCGGCCCGTATCTCCTGCCCTGCCTGGCCAAATTTGCAACAAGCAACGTTAATCCTACCATTAAAACCGCCGCGACAGCACCAACCCATCTCCACTCGTCTTTGTGAGCGAAGCGAAGCAATCTCTTTTTTACTGTTAAATTGCCAACACCACCCTGTGCCTGCTCGACCACATTAGAGACCAGGTCTTCAGATATTTTTACATCCTCACGCAGCAAATCCAAAGCCGAAAATTTCCTCTTTAGCCGCTCCAGATACTCACGGCACATAGCGCAGCTCTCCAGATGGCTCGAAACTTCCTCCATCCGGATATCAGAGGCCAGCTTAAACTGATACTCTATCAGCTCTTTTTCTGTAAGATGTTCTTTCATCTCATTTCTTCCGAAATGTCAGGTAATCTTTGCGACAGGGTCTTAAGTGCCCTGAACATTTGTGTTTTCACCGTCCCAATGGTACAGCCCAAAACCTGTGCAACCTCTGAGTAACTGAGCTGCTGATAATAGGCCAGAATAAGGGTCGCTCGCTGCCTCTCGGGCAGTGATTCAACAGCCAGCCGAACCTGCTCTTTCCGTTCAGCTCTTACCGCTTTCTGCGATGGTTCCCACGAAGTATCCGCAACTGCACTTAATTGCTCACAACGTCCATTATCACAATCCAGGTTCTGATTCAGCGATACGCAGTGCGGCTGCTTTCGCAAACCATCGATAGCTACCCGTGTTGCGATTGTGAACAGCCACGGCTTAAAGCGATTGCCGCGGAGTGTATGGGCCTTTTCATAGACCCGCTTGAAGGTCTCCTGAAAAAAATCCTCTGCTTGTTCACGACTTCTGCTCATTCTCATCAAATACCCCAACATACTATCTCCGTATCGGCGCACAAGCTCAGCAAACGCCGTCGGGTCACCCTGAATATGGGCATCAATTAGACTTTTGTCGGTATCATTCATTAAAGCGGCCTGTTTCACTACTATATATAGACCTTTATCGTATCCAATCGGTTGACAGAGGTAAGTAAAATTTTTGTAAAATCTGAGCCCGTTTCCTATATCAGCTCTGCCTGATACACAGAAACAATCAAGATACACAAATCAGGTATCTATTACCGAGCATTCTGCTTTGATGCTGAAACATACTCAAAAGCACCGATACAAGGCAGTCTGTCAACAGGAAGTGACAAACCGGCAAAGTCGCGTCCATCTTTTTCCCAGACAATTCTGCCGGCTGCAATACAGAGCGAGCCATTACAAAGCCGGTAATCGAGAACGGTCTGCATACCCGGCTCTTTCGAACCCGGTTTTAAAAACAATGGGTCACCAAAAACCGCATTAGGGTCATTGGGATGACTGATATGATTACCATAATAGAGATTGCTCTCGAATACCGTATTTTTAGCATCGCCGAAATCATATTTCACCGTGTCCTCAGCATAAAAAATGTTATTCCAGAAGAAGGTATTCTCCGGCCAGGTCCCGCCCCAGTTGTCCATCTTTAATAAAGTGTTGTCTATTTCGTCATCCGGTTTGCGAGTCACGTAAATTACATTATTGTAAATCTGTGTGTCTCTGCAGGGGCCTGTGATATGAAATGCAGGAGAAAAAATTCCTTCACGAGTCGGGTGCCGGCGCAGGCCGTCATTGACACTTATGTTATAGCGGATTATCGTGCCGATATTACCGATATTGTCATTCGGGTCTCTGCCACCAGGAGTGCAAATCAGCAAAAATCCACCCTCGTTGTTATGGCTGTAATTATACTGAATGACGGTGTTACGACAGTTATAGTCGGCATCGAATCCCTGGCCATCCCAGGGGGCCTTGTGGTCGCTGACCTCATTGAATTGAATGATTGTATTGTCACAGCTCCAAGGCCATATCCCCGCTGCGGCCTCGCCCTCGGGCAACAGACGGGGACAATCACGCATAACATTATTTTCAACAACCGCGCCCTCGCAGGCGATTGGAACTATGCCGTCGCCCGGCACACCTTCGATAAGGTTATTACGAATGATAACATTTTTACTGGGATACCAGCTTCTTCGAGACCATAATCCGCCGCCTTTAATGCCGTTGCGGCCACAGTCCCTGATGTGACATCCTTCGATGAGCAGTCCGTCAAAACACGACTTCTTATCCCGGCCGCTGCAGTTCCACAAGATTGCATGTCCCTCGCCTCTTCCCTTAAGCAGACTTCCGTTTACATTATGTATAAACAGGTTCTTCAAATGAATGTGATGGGCTGTGCCAAAATCTCTTAACGAAATCACAATACCATTGCGATTTCTTTCATGCTCCTCTCCTAAATTCGTAAATTCGAGGTTTCTGACCTCCCAGTATTCTACGTTATGCAGAAGCATTGCTTCGGGAACTTTCCCTTCGCCGTCAATACGGGGCCGAGAACCCTGCCCGTAACTGTCGATAATAATAGGATTGCCCTCGCTGCCACAACCCTGAGGTTTCAGCCGGCCTGCATAACGAGTGCCCGCCTTGAAAAGGATTTTGTCTCCCGGCTGAAACTCCCTTTGATTAACGGGTTGCAGAGATTCCCACGCCTGCTGAGGTGAAAGACCGGTATTTACATCATTACCGTCGTTGCTGTCCATATAATAAGTGGAAGCAGAAAGAGGTTCAACAATACATACAAAAATCAAAATCCGGGAAAAAATGTGCCAATATTTCCGATGTGAACTCACATCAATTCTCGATGAAGTCATAACAATCACCTATTGAAAAAAAAGAAAATATAAAATACCTATTGCTCCATCACAGCTTAAATAATGAACGATGTCATTCTGAGCACAACGAATAATCTCCCTTTTGATGGCCAGATGCTTCACTTCGTTCAGCATGACAACCCATCAAACAAGCTGCGACAAAGCCCTCTTATGATATTACCTGCGGAACAGGAGAATTGCAACGTTGTATTCGAAAAGGATAAACGATAAACATATCGGAAACAGATTCGCCTGATTTATTTTTTCCGTTTGACCATCAGTTCGTTTCCATCATACAGAACGGATACATCAGCAGGAGCTTCGAGGTCAAGGCCGACAGGATTGTTTTTGCCGACCCAAACAATTTCAAAGGTGCGTTCCTTCAACATACCGGGGAACTCTCCCTGCCGAGCACCAATCGTCAGGAACTGTGTATCTTCACAATACTTTAGTGCAATAACACTATAAGCACCTTTTTCATAATTGTAGTTTACGTTTTCATCTTCATATAATGTAAATTCGCCGTCGCAGCCGGTATAAACAAAAAGGCGAATCGGGTCGGCTTGTTTCTCCGTGGTGTACTGAATCGCCGGGCCAAAAGGGATAATAGAACCTTCTTTGACAAAAATCGGGATATCTGTATAAGGCGCGTCAGCCAAAATTGTCTGCCCGCCATCGTAATACCGGCCGGATTTAAGGTCATACCATCCGGTCCCCGCAGGCAGATATACATCACGTTTCCTGACTTCATATTCGGTAACCGGATTAATCAATAACGCCGGGCCAAACATAAACTCATCGCCGATATTCAGGACTTTTTTGTCATCGCTGAAATCCATAACAAGCGCTCGCATAATAGTATAGTCATTGTGCGTTACCATCCCGGTCAACGAATAGATATAAGGCATCAATCGATAACGCAGCTTGTCATAGGCCAGTATTGTCTGGTAAGCCGGGTGGTTGTCAGGTGCGATATTAAACATCTCACGATACGGATATTGTCCATGCACACGAAACAACGGGCAGAACGTTCCAAACTGAAACCAGCGGGTATTCAACTCACGCCATTCCTCAAGGTCGGCATCTTTTAAATTACGCTCAAACCGAGGTTCAACTCCAAAACCGCCTATGTCCATCGTCCAGTAAGGAATGCCGGAAAGACAAAAATTCAAACCGGCGGGAATCTGCGCTTTTAAATCATACCATCGAGTTGCTATGTCTCCGCTCCAGGTTGCAGCGGAATATCGTTGCTGTCCGGCATAGGCAGAACGAGTAAGGATAAAAACCCGCTGATTCGGTTTGCTTCGGCGCTGACCCTCATAGACACCTTTGGCATTCATCAAGGAATACGTATTCAGATACCTCGAAGCAGAGCCCATTGCAGTCGGGCCCATACGCATTCTTCTTTCCGTTTCCGAAAGATTAGAGTGAATATCCGGCTCGGTAGCATCCAGCCACCACGCATCAAATCCCTTGCTGAACAGTTTTTTATCAATCTGCTTCCAGAAAAGTTCGCTGGCATCTTTATTATACGGGTCGTAGAACGTCGAGAAATATCCCGGCCCAACCCAGTCCCTTTCCTTCTTTTCGACGTTGCGCATATACAGCCAGCCATTTTCCTTAAATTGGTTGTAATGCTCCGTGCCGACGTAAAACTTGGGCCAGACCGATATCATAATATGACAATTAAGTTCATTATGAAGCTCTTTGACCATATCTTCCGGGTCAGGAAAACGACTATGGTCAAAGTCGTGATTGCCCCATTTGTCTTCCTCCCAATAGAACCAGTCCTGGACGATATTATCCAGAGGGATTTGGCGTTTTCGGAACTCTTTGACAACCGAGAGCAATTCCTCCTGCGTTTTATACCGCTCCCGGCACTGCCAAAGCCCCATCGCCCACTTCGGCATCATCGGCGCTTTGCCTGTAATCGTGCGGTATCCCTGAATAACCTGGTCAGGATTGCCACCATTAATAAAATAATAATCAATCTGGTCCGCCACCTCAGAGTAAAGCGATAAGGTTTTCATATAATCCTGTTTTGCTGGACTCAAATACTTCAAACCAATATAGCCGCCGTTCGACATCCATTCGATTTTAACTGGATAACGTTTGCCTGGTTCCATCGGCAGGTGTATAATATGCGTCCAAGGCAGCCAGTTCTGCCGCCAGGAATCCACAACCAGTTTGCCGTTCAGCCACATCTTTGTATAGCTCGAACAGTAAAGTCTGAATTTGTGAACGCCAGCTTCACGACATTCGATTTCGCCGCTGTAGCGAATGCTGCCCCTGTTGATATCAAAACCTTCCGAAAACTCACCCCGCAAATCAACAAACTCGTGTTCAATCTTTCTCTCAATTTGTGAAATGAGCGGCGATTGGAAATCCGGCTGTTTGAAATACTCAGCGGTGAGTCCGCCTTCTTTGCCGTCTTTATCATACAATATTAAAGATGACAAAGATTCAAAGTCTCGGACATCTCCGAATTTTGTGCGCGAATTGTTATCCCACAAGATACCGTAATTCCTGCTGGAAACCAAAAACGGAACGACAGCAATGATATTATGCTGCCAAAGGTCAACATCATGCCCTTTGTAGTTCATAATATTATTTTGATGCTGTCCCAGTCCGTAAAATGCTTCATCTTCCGGGGACTCAAAAACCTGCTGAATATGATATGTTTTCTCCCCCATAACCTCCGCAGCCGAGATAATCTTTCCGCCCCCTGTTCTTTCCTGAAGAATCGTTTGACCATCGCTGTTAAGAAAGGCAATGTTTGCGGTCTTTTTGGAAACATCAGCAGTAAGCTTAGCCGTGGAAATCCGGACACTGTCCTTCTCTTCCCGGACTGTAAACGGCACCGGCTGCCATTCTTTCTTACTAACAATCAGACTTTTTCTGGAGGAAAAGGCACTGCCTGGTGTCGCGATAACACGAAAAATATTCTCTGAACAGACCTGGACTTTCAATTCCCTTGCATCTGTTGCTTTTTCCTTCTTAAGTCTGACAACAATACCATCATCGTACTTTCTAACAGAATAACTGGAACAGCCATTCAGCATAACGATTGCAGGGATAAGCAATATTCGCCATTTGTTGACAGTCATACTCTCGCCTTTTTAGATACAATGAAACTCTGTTTATTACTTTTTCTCAACTCTACAGGGAAAATATCCTGACAAACAATTACTGACAGTTTTATGCAATTTCTTCGTCTATCCAGCCAAGAAGCTCTTTCAGGTCGTCAAGAGTAATATCACCCATATGAGCGATTCTGAAGGTTTCTTCCTTTAGTTTGCCGTAGCCGTTTCCAAAAATGGTATTGTGTTTTTCCTGTATCGCTTTGATTACATCAGCAACGTTAATACCACGTGTATTTTGTGCCGTTGTCAGGGTATTCGAGGCATATTTCTCTTCGCAGAACAGGGCAAATTTTTCCTTAGCCCAGCTCCTGACAAACTCGCCCATTTTTTCGTGTCTTTGCCAAACTTTTTCCATACCTTCTTTGACCAGCTTTTCGCATTGATAGTTTAGCGCCATAATATGCGGGATAACCGGTGTAGTAGGGGTCTGGTTTTTTTCTGCCGATTTAGCAAAACTCTGAAAATCAAAGTAATAACCTCTGCCGGGCACATTTTTGCTTTTCTCCAGTGCCCGGTTACTGACAGCCGCTACCGCAAGTCCCGGCGGAATCGCAAAGGCCTTTTGCACCGACGCAAAGACCACATCCCACCCAAGCTCATCGAAATGCAAAGGAAGACCCACCATCGCACTTACCGCATCGACGAAAACAAGGATATCAGGATATTTTTCCTTCATCATCTCGCTTACTTCATAGAGCGGATTAGTCAGGCCGGTGCTCGTCTCATTATATACGAGCGTAACAGCAGTGTATTTACCCGTTGCAAGTCTTTCATCAATCATCTCAGTCAAAACGGGCTTTCCCCAATCGACCTTTAACTCATCTACATTCCTGCCGCAGCTCCTGGCCACATCAGCCCATTTGTCGCTGAAAGCACCGCAGCAGGTGCAAAGAACTGTCTCTTCAAAGCCGACACAGTTACGTATCGATGCTTCCCAGATTCCCGAAGCACTGGACGTGGACAAAAAGACATTTTGGTCGGTAAAAAGAATTTTCTTGAGCATATCAACTGTCTGGGCCTGAAGCTGAGAATACTCTTTACCACGATGTCCCAGTGTCGGACGCGCAAGCTGCTGTAAAACATCATCATTGACCTGCACAGGCCCGGGAATGAACAATCTCGGCGGATTCTTCCAGTCTGTCATACGTAATCTCCGATAAAAAAGTTACAATTTGTTAATAACCAAGCCGCTATACATCTTCGGAAAAAAGAAAGTTGACTTTTGCGGCATTCTTTCGCCGGCTTCTGTAACCACCCTCAACTGCCGAATTTTTACAGGGTTCAAAAAGAAAGCTGCCTGTTTCTGCCCCTCGTCAACTCTGGTGATGCATTCATCAATCCCATCACCAGTATCTTTTATATACTCGATATTATTGCCGCCGGCAAGTTTTTTCTCGTTGATACCCAGGAATTTTTCCAAAATCTGTTTATGCAGCACAGAAACATCGAGCGATTTGCCGGCATTTGCTCCACCGGCATCTATTGTTCGTTTATCTCTTAAAATAGCCACATAAAAAGCGTTATTGCCGCCATAAATTCCGAAAGCATTCTTGTCCTCATCACACCCAAGCTTCATTTGTGAAAGCATCTTTTTCTTCGCTTTGGCTTTGGTCTGGTCTGAATCAAAAGGATATTTCGTAATCTCGAAGTCCTCTTCGAGGCCGGCGATAAGCTTTTGAATATTAAACTTTTCCAGATTCCCGACAAGGCGGTGGGTAGCCAAAATGACTAATCCCTCCTGACAGGAATTACTAAAAGCCATCATCTGGTACCTTGCTGAAGGGTTGGTATTTTCTTTGAAGTAACTCAAGCCGGTTTCATAGCGATGATGGCCGTCGGCAATAATACAGCTTTTATTGCTCATTATTTTGGTAATTCGCTCTATATCGTCTTTGGCGGCTATCGCAAATATCCGTCGTCTGACATCCTGCTCATCAACAAAGTCAATGAGCGGTTTTTGCAGGGCGGCCTTGTCAACAATCGCATCAGCGATTTTATTGCGGTCATCATAAAGCATAAAAACCAGCTCAAGGTCGGCAATAATCGCCCTTTTGAGATTCAGCCGGTCGAGCTTTGGCTTTTCGAGGGTCTTTTCGTGCGGCCGGACAGTTTTGCCGAATTCTTCGAGTTTGCCTAATGCGATAAAACTACTACGCTGAAAATGTTTACCAGCCAACTCAAAATTCTGGATATAGGGGTAAATAGCTTCAGTCGAATCCTGTTTTAAGATACCCTTTTCTATCCAGCTGTTAAGATAATCAGCAGCCCTTGTATATTGATTGTTATTTTCGTTATCAGAAGCATCCATTTTGCCTTTGATTATCCGCACGATATTATATTTGCTTTGTTCATAGAGCTGCTGTTGTTGCTCGTCGCTGATTACATCATACGGCGGGCAGATACAGCTGCCGACATCGCCGACAATACTGCTGTCAAACCTGTATGCCTTGAACGGCTTAATTTCCATTCTCACTCACCTGAATTCTTCTCGTTTTTCACAATATCACGGATTAGATTTGCCCGTAAGATTGCCAAAAATTACAAAAATGAGCATAATATCAAAAATATATATATTGTCAAGTCCGGCCAGAGCTGCACGAAAACAAGAGGAAATACAGAGTAATTGGGTGATATGAAAATTATGATACCTTTCGGTCTTTATCTTTTTTCTTTTTAGCGAGGTATTCGTTTATAGCAGCGGCTGCGATTCTACCCTGACCCATTGCTAAAATCACCGTTGCCGCCCCCAGGACGATATCTCCGCCGGCATAAACGCCCTCCATCGAGGTTTTGCAGTTTTCATCAACAACGATATTGCCCCATTTGTTAAATTCCAATTCCGGTGTTGTCTGGCGAATCAGCGGATTTGCGATATTGCCAATAGCTACGATTACCGTATCAACTTCGATTGTAAATTCTGAGCCCTCGATGGGAATCGGCCTTCGCCTACCAGATTCATCTGGTTCGCCAAGGCGGTATTTAAGACATTCGATAGCGGCTACATAGCTGTTATCATCGCCGATTATTCGTTTCGGGCTTTGCAGTATGCGAAATTCAATACCTTCTTCTTTTGCGTGCTGGACTTCCTCAATCCTAGCGGGCATCTCTTTTTCTGTTCTTCGATATACAAGATAGACCTTTTCAGCACCGAGCCGAACCGCTGTTCTTGCTGAGTCCATAGCAACGTTGCCGCCGCCGATAACGGCTACCTTCTTTGAGCGAGCGATGGGCGTATCGGCACCTTTGCCGAAGTCATACGCCTTCATAAGATTTGCGCGGGTGAGGTATTCATTGGCGCTATATACACCGACAAGCGATTCCCCCTCGATTCCCATAAAACTTGGAAGCCCCGCACCAACACCGATATAAACAGCATCGAAGCCATCCTCTTTCATAAGTTGTTCAATGGTTCTCGTTCTGCCGACAACAAAGTTGCAGACAATTTTGACGCCCATTTTTATAAGGGTATCGATTTCTTTTTGCACGATGGCCTTAGGCAGCCGAAACTCCGGAATTCCGTAAACCATAACACCGCCCGACTTATGAAACGCCTCGAATATAGTAACATCGTGGCCTGCCTTTCTGGTATCCGCTGCGGCAATGATACCACCCGGCCCAGAGCCGATTACTGCTACTTTCATCCCAGTCTCAGGTGCAACCGCTGGAACGCCTGTTTCACCCTCATCAAGGTCCGCAACGAATCTTTCGAGTCGGCCTATTGAAACAGCTTTGGTCGGGTCTTTGAATTTCAAGCCAACAGTACACGCCTGCTGGCATTGTACTTCCTGTGGACACACTCGGCCGCAAACTGCAGGTAATAGTGAGTTTTCCTTTATGATAGCCAGGGACTTTTTGTAATCACCATCAGCAATTGCAGCGATAAAGTCCCGTATTCTTATCTGTACAGGGCAACCCTTAATACAAGGTGCATTTTTACACTGCAAACACCGCATAGCTTCCAGCCGTGCCTGAGTTTCGGTATATCCCAGTGCTACTTCATTAACGTTACTTCTTCTGCCAGTATGGTCTTGCTCTGGCATATCCTGAGGCGGTATTTTGAATCTTTCAGCCGGTTTAAGCTGACCGGTTCTTTGCTTTTCCAGAAGCTCTTTCAAAAAATTCTGTCTTTCTTTCTCGTTCATATCGAGCTTGTAATCAATCTACATATCAAGGCCTATTTTACATTTATGTTTTTTATATTGTTCGAGTGCTTTTTGCTCCTGGTTCCTGTACGCGTTTAGTCTTTTTATCATCAAGTCGAAGTTGACTTTATGGCCGTCAAATTCCGGCCCATCGACACAGACGAATTTCGGCTTGCCGTCAAATTCGATGCGACAGCCGCCACACATACCGGTTCCATCGACCATAATCGTGTTAAGCGATACTTGTGTAGGTATATTGAATTGCCTTGTTACTTCACAGCAGAACTTCATCATTATAGCCGGACCAATCGCAAATATCAGGTCGGGCTTTGGACTACGCTCGCAGACCTCTTTGAGCGGTTCAGTAACTAGAGCTTTTCGCCCGTATGAGCCGTCATCGGTTGTAACTATCAGTTCGTCAGAAATATGGGTGAATTCCTCTTTAAGGATAAGCAGCTCTTTAGTCCTTGCTCCAATGATAGTGATAATTTTGTTGCCGGCTTTTTTCAGGGCTTTTGCTATTGGTAATAGTAGTGCATTGCCGATGCCGCCGCCCACACAGACACAGCTGCCGAAATTCTCGATATGAGTCGGTCTGCCGAGGGGGCCGACAACGTTGGCGATTTCCTCGCCCACCTTCAAGTCAGATAGTTCTGCTGTGGTCTTGCCGACACGCTGCCATATCAGTCGGATAGTTCCTTTTTCGGGATTGGCATCGGCAATTGTCAGAGGTATCCGTTCTGAGTACTTACTATTTATATCGATTATGACAAACTGCCCCGGCTTTCTTGCCTGCGCAATAAGAGGGGCTTCGATTTCAGCCGTGAAAACTTCTTCTGATAGTTGCTTCCTGGATACAATTCTATGCGACACTATTATTCGCTTTCTTCATATTAAAGTTTGTAAAGACCAGTATTTTGCCCTTTATAAGTTACTGTGTCAAGAACCAACTACACCGATTCGTAACCGATTCCAGAAAATACACCTTTGTTAATTTGTTTTCTAAGGGCACTTCTCGGTATGATTTTACGATATGCTTACTCAATATCAGCGATGTCGCTTTGGGGCTTTCCTACGAGATAGATTCTGTTTTTTCCGCTGCGTTTTGCTTCCAGTAATGCCCTGTCCGCCTGTTCGAAAAGCTCTTGTATTGTCGAACCGTCGCGTGGGTAACTCGCCAAACCGCCGCTTATGGTCAAAACTCCTTTTCCTTCCGGGCCCAATAAAGGCAGTTCTGCTTTCTCAAATTCCCCAATAAACCGCTTTGCTATAAATATTGCTTCCTTAGGGTGGTCCGTCATCGCCAAACGCCTCTCGGACTCCTTGCCGCTCGGCTTTTTCCTGAAGCTGTCCCAGAAAATAACTGCAAACTCATCACCGCCAATTCTGCCGACAACGTCATGGCTACGGCAGCAGCGCCGCATCAGAACAGCTGCCTGCTTTAGGACCTCGTCTCCGGCGTAATGGCCATAAACATCGTTGTAATGTTTGAAGTTATCAATATCAAAGACAAGCAGTGTTACCCGGCCATTTTTTTCTCCGGCTCGTTCGATTATCTGCCTGGAAAATTCCCATATATATCTTCTGTTCTTCAGGCCTGTTAAATCATCCTCCGTAGCCAACCTCTCAAGAATCCTGATTCTCTTTTCTATTGTTGCATCGAGAGTAACCGGCGAAACAGTCTCTTTTCCCAGGCGTTGTTGTGGAGATGTAATGGATTCGTACAATTTGCTTGCCTCGATTGGGCAAACCAGATACTCATCTGCAAGACTTGTGCCGTTGAAAGTCGAGCCGACCATACGAATCGCTATCGGCTCCTCATACATCTGTGCCAATAGAATAATCTTAGCGTTACAATTTTCTCTCAAGCTCTTTAAAGCAGATTCTAATTTAGACGTTCCATATATCACCACTCCAATTGCTGCAAAATTACTCTTCGAAGCAGTATCGATTGCTCCAGATATATTGTCACATACTTCATAGCTGTCGGTGACAGAAACAGTGTTCAGAAAAACACCGCTAATATCGCCTGCCAGCAGAATTCTTTGATTACCTCCTCTGAAATATAAGAATTTATCAAGCTTTGCCATCTATTCACCACCAACCAAATTCACTTTATATCGGATAACACCACCTAAAAAGTGAAAAAGCTCATTATTAACTATGATATCAAAATTCATCTTTAATGTCAATTTTAATCCTCTCGGAGCCGCTTATGAGCGATTGTATAGAAGAAAAATGCAGGTTATCCTCCTGTGGCAAACTCCCCATCCAGCGCTTCATTACTCAATATTTAATACCAATCAAGATAAGTAAGGGGCAAGTAAACAATGCTGATATCTACTCAACACTTGGCAGGTTACTGAGATTCTCTTTGACCTGCTCGGCACGGAAGCTGTCCGGATATAAACTGATAAAACTGGTCAAAAGAGCCCTGGCGTCGGATAAATACTCTTTCTTACGCTCCGGTTCTGCCTCGCTTTGATATAGACCAATCTTCAGCCGGGCCAACTCATATAGTGCCTGCATTCCGCCATCTGTGTCCTGGAATTCCTTGTGTAATTGTGCTAATTTTTCAGCACGAAGCTGCTCATCAGCAATAAGTTTTGCCTGTGCCAACAAAATATTGTCACGAAGCGGATCTTTGTCGCTTGCTTTTTCCAGTAGCTTGTCGAGTTCCTGAGCATAGTTAGTAGCTTTAGGATTTAACATAACAAACGTCGCCAAGCGTCTTTTCGCTTCCGGCTCGTCAGTTCGATTTTCCGGCCCTATGAGACTTCGCAACCGACGTACTCTTCTTTGTAAATCTGCCAGCTTAAACATCGTCATCGCCGAATCAGCCGGTGAACGAAAAAATCTGAAGAAGCTATTATCCCGCGCATACTCCTTCTTCGAACCCTTCAACCGTTCAGTCAACATATTCTGCGCCTCGGCAAGAAGCTTATCAGCCAGTTCAAATTCACCCTGACCGGCCCAACGCTTTGCAATTCGCCACCGTGCCTCGAGCGACTCCGGGCTCTCACCGAACTCCGTGTATAACATAGACCAGATATCCTGCGATTTTTCATACGGATAATCGCTGTAGAAATGCAATATTTCTTTTTGTCTAAAAACCTGAATATCAGGGCTCAACTCACTCAGAAGTGCCTTGTAGTAAAGCGCTATAGGCATACGCGGGCTTTGAAAACGTTTGCTTATAAACAAATCGTACTGTTGAATCAGGGATTCTTTTTTCAACTGATAATTCAGCTCCTGCGGAACTGTAAACCACCACGGCCAGCGACTTCGCTCCAACTCATCCTCGATTCTCTCTTTCAATTTTGCGCGAAGAAGTATCGGCTCCGTAGGGTAAAAGGAGCTCTCAAGATATCTTCTAACCCTCACAGAAGGATTTGTGATCATTTTGTCCAGCGATTCTCTTATGCTGTGGTCCTGGAACTCAATCGCCTCTTCCGGATTGTTCTCAGCTACATAGAGCTGATAATCCAGCTCGTCAAAGCCGATTCTCATTTCAAAAGTGACTACAGCCAACAAAAGAAATACTGCGGTCACAATCCAGACCAGTCCAGGCCGATAGCGGGTATAGTGACCTATGCCAAGCACGATTCCCGCTATACCCAAACCGACAAGCCACGCGCAAACCCAGGGTGAAAAAGATAATCCCCATTTAATCGGCTCTACCCCTTTTGCCCCACCCAAAAACCCCCAGTAAATAAGCTGCGGCGCTGTACATAATGTTATTGCAATAAAACGCGAGCGAAAACGAAGTGGACGACACGCTGCTGCAAAACAGCTTATAAAAAGGCAAATCGCAAAGCCCGGCAGATTGGCTACAAAAAATACCCCTAATATAAAAGGCAGACTATAGCCAAAGCTCATAAGCTGCGATATCAAAACCGGCACAACTGCCAGGATGCCCATAAGCAGCCCAACAACAAGTATCTGCCAGGGATACTCAAATATGCTCATCCCTGTCGTGATGGATTGTCCCAATTGCCAAAGCGAAGGCGACACTTCGAAGTCAAACGTCCAGAATGCACCGTTAACTATCTTCGACCATAAAAGACAGCTTACAGTAAAGGCCACAAAAGCAAGAAACCAGCACCTCTGAACATTTTCATGGCTGTAGTGCAACGTAGGACCGACAGCCAAAAAAGACTTTGACGCCACTATAGGCGTCTTATCCGTCTCTTGATTCTCCATAAGCTCACCTGGTTGTGAACCCGGCATAAGACCCAGGTCACGAGCAACGGGGCACGAATTATGTCCCCTCGCCGCTGCCGGCAAGATAAGCAATCTGTTCCGCCGTGAGGCGGTCTATTTCAATCGACATCGATTTGAGCTTGAGCAAGCTGACTTTCCGCTCCACTTCAATCGGCACATCATGGACGGCAACCGCAAATTTACCTTTGCTTTTTATCACATATTCCGCCTCTAACGCCTGTGTTGCAAAGCTCATATCCATAACACACGCAGGATGCCCCTCCGCTGCTGCAAGATTAATTAATCGACCCTCGGCCAAAAGATAAATGCGTTTATTATTCTTCTGAACATATTCATCAACATGATTGCGAACATTACGGTTCAGCTTCTTGCTCATTTTTTTCAGGGCCGGTATATCTATCTCAACGTTGAAATGTCCGCTGTTAGCAACGACAGCCCTGTCTTTCATCACCCGGAAGTGTTCAGCCCGTATAACGTTTTTATTACCCGTAAGTGTTACGAATAGCTCGCCTACCTTTGCCGCTTTTGCCATTGGCATAACATCAAAGCCGTCCATAGCCGCTTCAAGGGCCTTGATTGCGTCAACTTCCGTGACGATAACGATTGCACCCATACCCCTTGCCCGCATGGCAAAGCCCCTGCCGCACCAGCCGTATCCTGCTACAACAATCTTTTTACCAGCCAACAATAAATCCGTCGCTCGAATAATACCATCAACCGTTGACTGGCCTGTGCCATAGCGATTGTCAAATAAGTGCTTGGTATCAGCATCATTTACCGCTATGACCGGAAATTTCAACAGACCAGCATTTGCCATCGCCCTCAGACGAATTACACCGGTGGTAGTTTCTTCCATACTTGCGATGATTCGGTGGGCATCTTTTTTCCTGCGAGTATGTAATTCGTTGACCAAATCGGCACCATCATCAAATGTAATAACTGGCTTATGGTCAATTGCTGCGTTGATGTGCTTATAATAAGTGCTGCGATTTTCACCGCAGATAGCAAAGACGGGTATCTTAAAATCCTTCACTAATGACGCAGACACATCGTCTTGCGTACTGAGGGGATTGGATGCACAGAGAACCACATTTGCCCCGCCAGCTTTGAGTGTCCTTGCTAAATTTGCTGTCTCAGCGGTTATATGAAGACAAGCAGAAACATTTTTACCCTTCAACGGCCTAACTTTTGCGAATCTTTTGCGTATTACAGCCAGAACGGGCATATCGTTATCAGCCCACAAAATCCGCTTCTTGCCTTCCGGCGCAAGCGACAGGTCAGCTACGTCGTATCTCATTTATGAACCTTTCAAAAAATGTGCTAGAAACAGACATTGTAAATATATATATGCAATTTGCAACTTTTTAATTCTCCCCAAAAACTATAGGGGTGCATATCGAATATATAATCAGATTCTCATTAAATCCTGCTTCTGCAACAAAAAAAAACATATTTATGGCACTGCCAATACAAAAAAAAACGGAATATATGCCAAAATCCGCTTTTTTACCTAAAAATCAGAGATATACCCCTTGCATTTTTCAAATAAATATGGTATAATCCAGGGCTTTCATTTTGAAGGTAAAATTACAATACTGCACATAAAAAGGGTGATTTTAAAAAACAAGAAACAAAAATAGTATAAGTTTCTTTATTTACGGAAGAAGAATAATTATGGCTGGTATGTTCTACACATTACAAGAAGCAGCCGAAAAGCTCAATAAAACTGAGGAAGAAATAGAGCAGATAATAGAAGAGGGTAAATTGCGCGGATTTCGCGATGGCCCATCCGTCTATCTTAAGATAGACGAAGTTGAAGCATTCGCATCTGAGGAAAATATCCCACCAGCACCGCAAGCCGAAGAACCCGCCACTGTAACTACAGAGCCTGAGCCATCTCCTGCTAAGGACCAGGAGCTATCGCCTCCCGAATTTGAGCAGGAGGATATAAGGAATTTCGAATTCGACGAAACAGAAGTACCTACTGAAGAACCAGAGATGGCAACTGTAGAAGCACTGGCAGAAGAGAAACCGACAATGAAATCTACAACCAAAGAACCCCACGCCGCCAAGCCAAAAAAAGCAGCAAAGAAATCACGCCCCAAGGCCCAGCCGAAAATCAAACAAATAGGCAAACCACACAGAATGTCTTTGGGGCAATGGCTTTTATTTAGTCTGTCGGACGATAATCCTGTGGCAATCTTTGTTCTAGTCCTGTTTTGTTTCGCTATCTTTTCGGCTATCGCTGCTTTCGCTTACGGTTTACATTATCTGTATGTAAACTTCTGATTATCGAAATGAAAGTTACAAAATCCGCCTGTTTTTAGGAGCGGGCAAGAAAGCAGCTGCCGCTGGGGATTCTGCACGTTCCCATATCATAATAGACTTGCCAAGAAATAAGTCCTAAAATGATTGTTTTTTTACGCATTTAATTGACAAAACCCGCTCTTAGCCCACAATCCGAGGACGAAAATAAATCACTAAGAATCATCGCCATAAAAGATTATATCGCTTAAGTTCCTGGTTGACCCACAAATCTTGTCTCATTGGGATAATATGGCGAACTCTGTATGGATATCTAACGGATGCCATGTGAGGCAAAGAATCTTTTTTAGCTCTCCGGTAAATCTCCCGCCACTAAAAAGGGCTGAAAGCCTGTTTTAAGTTATAAACCATTCTGTTTTACACGTTAGGCAACTTTAAGGCACCTGATAATACGCTTTTAGCTATAAAACACCACTCAAGAACTTCCTGATTATCGACCGATAAATAAGATATTAGCTTTTTGAAATTAAAGAATTAAAAACCCTGAGTTTATCGAGGACATAAAGAAATGGCTCGGAAAATACTTCTGATAATCGCTTTTGTTGTTGTTTTATTTTCTCTAATCGGCTGCCAGACAGTTCAGGGATTAGGCCGGGATATCGAGTGGGTCGGCGAAAAAAGCCAGGATATTCTTGATGGTTCCTAAACCAACCACACGCCTGCATTGTAATTGTTTTACTTAGTGTGGTCGTTAAAACAACAAATACGCATTAAATTAATCCCTCCATAAATCTGCCACAAACGAATATGGACTAAGTAAGCAACTATTAGCCTTGCCTTCATTGAGATATAATGTGCAAAACAACCGGTATTTTAAGCGATATAATCTTTCATAGCGATTGTTCCTGAAAATTTGTTTTCATCCCTAAATTGCTGTTCAACAGCGGCTTTTGTCAATTACACGTGAAAAAACAATTATTTACGGACTATTTTTCTTGACAAATCGGTTAAGGTATGTATATTTGTATCATATCACGAGGGAGTGGTAATGGTAAGGAAGCCTATTCTTCCCTGCCAGGCTTTCCTCTACATATAAAGCAGTTGTGATACACTACAACACGGATTGGCCCTGGGCCTGCTTTTAAGGAAGGTGTTGAGAAAGCTTGTTTCGATTCCTACCGAATCCACTCGAAAAAACTGCTGTTTCGTAGTGTAAAAAGCGAAATGCCCTATTAGTCAAAGGAGATGACAATGGCAAATCGACAAGATGACTACATATTAATGAAGCAGGTGATATCGAAGCTTCTTGATTCTCAAAGATTAAAAGTACCGCCTAACAGCCCCGTCCTTCAATTGCTTCACCCCACTGCTTTAGAACACCACAACTATGTTCGCGCCACCACAAAAAATGCTGAAACGATAAAACCAAAGATGCAAAGAAAAAACATCCCTTTAGAAGGTTGACTTCGGTTTTGAACTTTCAGCCTTAACTTTTCAGTTATGGAAAAACACTCACCAGCAAATCAAGAGGGACGATACTTTTTGTAAGTGTCAACTTCGATGCTATATTGCCAAAAACCTTCACAAATAATCATCAGATTTCCAACCACAACACCCAAATCTGTGCTTAAAATTCAACTCTCATGATTGACATTCCTGCCGTTGCCTGTTCTAATGCTCATACAATGAACGGCAATCCAAAAAACATAAAAAATACGCGAGATGAGCAGCAAGCTACAAAATATAAAAATATCTCCATAATCGGCGATGGCGGTATGGCCACAGTTATGGCTATGCTGCTGTGCGAAAAAGGTATAGCTACACAGATGTGGGGCTATAACCGACAGCAATTAGCCGAGATTGCACAAAGCCGCGAAAACAAGAAATTCCTTCCCGGCTATAAACTGCCGGACTCCCTTATATTTGAACCTGAGGACAAGAACATAATGTCCGATGCCGATTTGATTGTCTCTGCGGTGCCCTGTCAGTTTATGCACAGTATCTGGAGCCGGCTCCAAAGCTATGCCCCTGAAGAGGTCCCTATTGTCTCGGTAACCAAGGGCATAGAAAACGAGACACTGCTGCGCCCAACTCAGATAATCGCAGACGTTCTGGGCGACAAGCAAACAGCAAGATACGCAGTTTTATCAGGCCCAACAATTGCCGACGAGCTGGCCAGAAAGCTCCCAGCCACCGCCTGCGCCGCCTCAAGCAACGAATCTTTGGCCAAAGATATCCAGCATACTTTCAATTGTTCCTGGCTTCGCGTTTATACTAATATCGATATCGTCGGCGTTGAGTTAGCTGCTGCGTGTAAAAATATCATCGCCATAGCAGCAGGAATAATAGACGGAGCCGGTGCCGGCGACAATACCAAGGCGGCCCTTTTAACCAGGGGCCTTGCCGAGATAACTCGCCTTGGCATCGCTATGGGCGCCAGGCCACAGACCTTTGCCGGCCTGGCTGGGCTGGGCGATTTGGTGACAACCTGCATTTCACCAAAAGGACGAAATCGCTCCTTCGGTGAAAGGATTGGCAAAGGCCGAACCGTAGAACAGGCCAAAGACGCTACAGAATCCGTTGTGGAAGGTATTGCTACCTGTAAATCCGTTGTCGCTCTTGCCGGCCGACATAATGTTGAGATGCCAATAACACAGGCCGTATATGAAGTGTTGTTTGAGGGTAAACCGGTACAAACGGCTATTGCCGATTTAATGAACCGCCAACTAAAAGCCGAATAAACCGCTCGATGCCCCATCCGCCTCGTCCCATAAACCTCAGCCTAACATACCCTTGTGAACTTTTAGTAATTTCTATAATTCCTTTCCGCAAAAAATTTTTATTATGGAAACACTATCAAAAACAGCTCAAATCATCCATCAGCCAAACCTGCCCCGATGAATCAAGACCATACATTTTATAGGATGTAAGAATAGTCTTTGTCACACTTATTAAAAAGAGGCACTATTATGTTTGTTGTCGTTTGCCTCACTTGGCTTCTGTTTCATATATTTTACTTGGCAAGCTGTAATTGCGCTAGGTTCTGTCTCGCCGAGGCCGGTACGATTTAATACAGATAGTGCCCTAAAAACCCGATGAATCTTAATGATTAACTGAATCAGGAGCAATTTTACAGGGCCTGGAGAATGGGTAATTCGTGCAAGTGTTGGAAATGCCAAACCTGATAACAATGCGCTTTTGTGGATGAGATTGATATGTTTGGGCTTACGAAAAACCACACATATTCCATTGGTGCGGACGTTGGAGATGACAACTTGAAGGTAGTCCAGCTTGGAAACAATGGAAATGGAATAAGTTTAGTTGACGGAGGCCTCGAAAGCCGGCCTGATTATGTTATACCAGGCAGCATAGATTGGCAAGGATGGGCCATTGAAGCCCTGCGTCGATTGACAACAAACGGTAATTTTCGAGGCAAAGACGTCATAGCTGCGATACCCGCCAGCGACTTGTTTATTGACCATATAAGAATGCCAAGGATAAACGACGAGTTGCAAAACGCCAAAAAAGGTGTCTGGGGACCGAGTGACAAGCTGACCGACACCATCTTCTCGAAAATAAGACAGAAACTGCCATTTGAGCCGGTCAAGGAAAACACAATGATAAAGTATATCCCGACCGAGGATGACAATGCCCTCGTAATGGCAACAGAGCGTAAGATTATCGACAGGCATCTGGCAATATACGAAAACGCCGGCTTGAGAATTAAAACAATCGGTGTTTGGCCAGCAGCATTGACAAACATCTATGTCAAATTTTTTGGCAGACGCAAAACAGATATTGATGCAATCGTGATGCTTACCTGTATGGAGACAAACTACACGAATGTGGTAATTTGCAAACATAAGAATCTGCTTTTTGCTCGTTCGATATCGATAGGAATAAACCAGATTGACGATGAGAAAATGTTAACAAGACTAGTGATGGAGCTGTCTGCCTGCAAAAAACAATTTGGCTCAATGCTCCGAAATGCCCAAATAGAACGTCTGGTTTTCCTTTCGAGTCAGGCGATAGACAGAGAAATGTGTGCAACAATAGCAAAGCATCTGGAAATACCGGCACAGATGGGAGATTGCCTGGCAGCAGTGGATATAACCGACCCCCGCCGTCTGGGGATAGATAGAAGGACCACCGACCACAACGGGAAGCAGCAGATTAACTGGGCAACTGCGTTTGGCCTTAGCTTATCGTAGGAACTGTGCCCCGAAAGCAACAAAAAGCATTTGGAAACCGATAAAAGGAGACAGGAAAAAATGCTTAATATAAACTTTGTACCTGATGACTATGTTCAAAACAACGAATCGCGGAGAACAAATCTGATGTATCTTGCTCTGCTTGCCGTGGTAATGGTGGCATTGGGTGGTTCGTTTATAACTATCAAAATACGCCAGAGTGCCTGCTACGCCAAGGAAAGACTCGTAAACAAAAAAATGTCCCAGACACAGCAGGCAATAAAGCAGTTCGAAGAGCTACAGACAAAACGAAAGGAAATGATGAAAACGGCTCTGACAACCGCGGAACTGCTTGAACCGGTGCCGAGAAGTGTTCTGCTGGCATCCCTGACAAATAACCTGCCGCCGGGTGTTTCGCTCTTAAGACTCAATATTGCCCAGATTGAGCCAAAAATAACAGGCAACTTTGCAGCAACCAACAAATACCAGGAGACACAAGCTAAAAGGACGCAAAGCTCGGCAGAAAAACTGTTGGAAACACATATAGACATTGAAGGCATAGCTCCCAGCGACCTTCAGGTTGCGGCCTACATCGAACAACTGAGCGAGTCGGCTTTAATAAACAGCGTCGCTCTGGTGGAATCAAAAGAGCACAGCATCGAAGATACGACTTTCAGACAATTCAAGCTCAAGGCAATGCTCAGGAAAGACGTTCATCTCACCAGGGATGATGTCGAGAAAATCAGGACCAAGGCCGAGACTACGACCTGGAACTTTTAGCAATAATAAGCAAATGCGTTGAATATGAATATTTACTCAAGATACTAATATGGGGAAAAATTATGACAAGCGGTTTTAGAAAAGCTGTGTTTTTTATTTTGCTCCTGGGAGTAACTATAGTCGGTTATCAATACATGATTAAACCGGCGAATAAGCATCTGGCTGAAGCAAAAGGACGTGTCCAGGTAAAATTGAATAAATTAGCTGAATTTGAACAGACAACCGCAGCGGCAGAGAGTCTTACAAAACAGCTTGAGCAATTACAGGAGGCGATCCAATTTTTCGAAAGCAAACTGCCGCCCACAAGTGAAATACACAAAGTGCTCGAACAGGTAACTGTAATTGCGCAAAAAGAAGGCCTAAAACCCAAAACGATTCGCACACTCAATAAAAAGGACAATAGCGGATATATAGAACAGCCGTTGAAAATGCAACTGGAGGGAAACTTCAACTCCTTCTATTCGTATCTCCTGGAGCTTGAAAAATTACCACGAATAATGAAAATCCGGGAGCTTCAGCTACATAAACAGGAGCAAAGCGAAGGTCAAATAGCAGCCGATTTCATAGTGAGTATATTTTTCCAGAATAAATCCAGTTAACTGTGACTGGTCAGGCATTTTCAAATTGCCAGTCACCGAACTTAACGGAGCTTTGTTATGTTATCTTTTTTACGCGAGCAGGAAATTGAAAATTCGTCGATGCAGGAAACGTCCAATCCCGCTGGGCCTAGCCGGACCACAGAAAAACAGCCCCGGGGCCGGGAATATCTTACCGTGTCGGCCAAGAGCAAAGATGTTCGAAAGAGCACGATATTGCTTGCCGTCCTGTTTGGGATAGGCCTGTTGTGCCTTTTGTTTATGATAAAAAAGAGTTCACCCCAATCAGCTTCAGCGGCAGTCGTTAACACCGAAGAGGCACAGATTGAAATGGCTATCACCCGGCTTACCGGTGTCAAATCCGAAGTGTTTAACAGCATGGACGAAATAGTGAATAAGTTCTATGAGTTTTCTAACGTCCTGCAGGTGCAGGTTAATGAACTTGTGAAAAATCCCTTTGAGCTTGAGCTGTTCCTGGCTAGCTTAAGAGGAAAAGCCAACTCCGAAGGGAAAAACCTGAGCATCGAAGCCGAAATGATACTAAGACAGCAAGTGAAAAATTTGCAGCTTTGGAGTATTATGCAATCGGAACAAGGAAATTGCTGTATGATTGACGATAAAATCCTCTATAAGGGTGATACTATAAAAGGTTTTAAGGTCATCGAAATCGGTGATAATTTCGTAAAGCTCAGACATAACTTTCAAGACAATGAAGAACATTTGGCAAACCAGCCGGAAGACGTGGAGATAGTTTTGAAATTATCGCAGGGATACTAACTTCGGTATGAATTAAAAACAAGATTTTTTCCGAGCAAAAGATGGAAAACGTCTGATATCTGGAGCACAGAAAACAACATAAACACCAATTAAACAACCAAAGACAAAAATTTAAAGAGATAGTTAAATGGCAGATATAAAAAATATATTAGAAAAGGCGATAGAAACAGATGCAAGTGATGTGCACATCAATGTCGGATTGCCGCCTGTCCTGCGAAGGAACACGGAATTAATCGATATGGAATTTTCCCCTGTCAGCGATGAAGATGCAAAAGAGATGCTCCTTATAATGGTTGGGCCGGACAGATTAGAAGAATTAAAAGAAAAAAGAGACCTTGATTTCTCTACAAGCATTGATGACGGCCACCGTTTCCGTGTTAACGCCCATTACCAGCGTGATACAATTGCAATTTCGTTTAGAGTGATTCCCAATCAAATCCCCTTGATAGAAGACCTGCACCTGCCGCCAATAGCGAAGGAATTGACAGACCTGCCAAGGGGCCTTGTTCTGGTAACCGGCCATACCGGCTCCGGAAAAAGTACGACGCTCGCTGCGATGATAGGAGCAATAAACGAAAAATACCGCAAACATATAATTACATTGGAAGACCCAATCGAATATATGATAGAAAATAACAAGAGTATTATAGAGCAACGTGAAATCGGCTCTGATTGTATGAAATTTGCATCGGGCCTTAGACACGTGCTGCGACAGGATCCGGATATAATTATGGTCGGTGAAATGAGAGACCTGGAAACTACCAGCTTCACAATCACCGCTGCCGAAACCGGACACCTTGTCTTCAGCACTCTGCACACGATTAATGCACCTCAAACTATCGACCGTATTATAGACATCTACCCCGCCAATCAGCAGAATCAGATTCGAACCATGCTGGCCAATACCCTGCAAGCCGTCATATCGCAGACACTGTTTAGACGAATAGACGAGCCGGGTATGGTGCCGTGTACGGAGATATTGCTTTGCACATCCGCTGTGAGAAACTGCATTCGTGAGAACAGAATCTTTGAAATCCCGAATATTATCGAGACCTCCCGCAAATTAGGTATGCAAAACCTGGATCACAGCATTGCTGAGATGTATTTCAAGGGTTTCATAGATAGAGACGAAGCAATTACGCGTTCGACTAATCCCGGAAAGATGAACAAGCTGCTTGTACCCCTCAGCGAGTACGAAGCTATTACACTTCCCGAAGAACTAATGGCAAAAAAGTAAGGCAAATATATGTTTGATGATTCTTCGCAAAATTATGATACCAGCACCACAGTTGCGGAAAGACAGCAAAAAGCTCAAAACCAACAGGAACAATCACAGCAACAAGCGTCTCGAAGTCTGGCTGCCCAGGCATACGCAAAACAACAAACCGTGTTGCTTAAAATAAGGAATTTCAAAGTTGATTTCGGGCCTGGGAAAAAAGATATCTTGAATTTTACTAACCAGCTCGCTGTGATGATTCACGCCGGGATAAGTCTTCAGGATTCGCTGGAATCTATAGCAGAGCAAAATGAAAATCATAAATTCAAGACAGTCATCACCGACTTGAAAAATCGCATTGAGGAAGGTAACAGCTTTTCGCAGGCGCTTGCCGAGCACCCACAGGTATTTAGCAATCTTTATGTAAACATGGTAGCTGCAGCGGAGGTTTCCGGCTCTCTCAGCCAGATGTTGCAAAAGTTGGCAGAGTACCTGGATAGTGAAGCCGAAACCCACTCACAGGTCAAGTCTGCAATGGTTTATCCAATCATAATCGCAACTATGGCGGTGGCGGTAACTATTTTTCTGTTGTGTTTTGTTTTGCCGAGATTTACTGCCATATTTGCAGGAAAGGAGCATCTGTTACCCAAGCCGACGACAATTCTGATGGCTACCAGTGCATTTCTGCGGAACTACTGGTTTTTTATCGTTCCGACTATTGGCGGTATAATATGGGGGTTTTGGCACTTTATTAGCACCCGTTCAGGCCGGCTATGGTGGGATAAAACCAAATTAACACTGCCTCTTATAAAAACGCTTTGCAGAAATCTTTATATAACAAGGTCTTTACATACAATGGGAGTATTAACAAGAGCCGGCGTGCCCATACTAAATACGATTTCAATAACCGCACAGATATCAGGAAACATCCTTTACAAGGGTATGTGGCTTGGTGTTTACGAAGAAGTGCGTCAGGGCAAAAAAATCGCATCAAGTCTTGCCCGCTATAACCTGATGCCTCCGAATGTGGTTCAAATGATTAGAAGCGGCGAAGATTCAGGCACGATGAGCGATGTGCTCAGAGATGTTTCCAATTATTACGCAAGAGAGCTTAAAACTGTCATCAAAACGGCAACATCGATGATAGAGCCCATAATGATAGTGATGATGGGTGTTCTGGTCGGCTTTATCGCAATGAGCATAATTCTGCCGATATTCAGGATGTCCAGCATTGTTATGGGCAAATAAATCCGTCGCCCGTTTGGATCAGCTTTTACCGGTCACAGTATGCAGGATAAAAAACACAAGAGCGCTTTCACACTTATCGAGGTGCTGATTGCCACATTGCTGGTAGGCCTTGCAGTTGTATCTCTGGTTATAGCCAGCGGCTCGGTCTCAAAAGTCAACGGGGCCGGAGCAGACCTGTCCACCGCTGAGTTTTTCATCGAGCAAATAAGAGAGCTTACCACTTTATTACCGGTAATTGACCCCCAAACCGGCGTCTCTACATTCGGGCCGGAAGAAGCAAATTTATCTGCATACGATGACCTGGACGATTTCGATGGCGCGAGCTTCTCTCCGCCTATCAATGCCGACCGGGCCGCCCTGAATAATTTTGCCGCATTCAGTCAGCAGATTACCGTTGACAATGTCAGCGCTTCTAATTTCGAGCAGATTGTGAGCCACCACAGCAGCAGTTTCGTCAGAGTAACCGTAAAAGTATTTCTCAATTCAAGAGAAATAAGCTCCACCAGCTGGATTCGAGCACAATATTAAGAGACCAAAGCCGATATAAAATGCGACACACTAAACACAACATACGAAATGCGAAATACGAACCTGGTTTCAGTCTTGCCGAATTGCTGATTTCTCTGGCTATAACAGCCATACTTCTCGTCGCCGTGGCTATAGCTTTCAATGCCTCTGTTATAAACTACAGCGAAAACGAAGATATATTCAGAACAATCAATAATGCCAGGCAGGCGCTGTTTCGAATAACAAGTCAGCTTCGAACAGCCGATGCCGTTGACCCCAACTCATCTACCAACCGATGCTCGCTGATTACCTCCAACGGAGACGACATAACTTATCAGTATAACAGCGGAAACAGCACGCTTTATCTGGTTGATAACACATCAGGCGATAGTTATAAACTTTGCGATAATGTCACCGCTATGACCTTTACGAAAAATACCGCTGTCGATGGTTCTGTCACCTACGTTAAATCCGTTCAGATTTCCATAACCGTTGCAAGCGGCGAAGCCCAGCGGACCGTCTCTGCCGCTGCTGTTATTAGACGAAATTTGAAGTGAAAACTTTGGTCGTTGTGCCGCAACTCCTTATTGTATCTACTGTTATAAACAACAAAAATTTCTCATAACTCTCTTTTGCAGCTAATCTTACACACACCATAAAAATCGTGTTTTTTAGAAAAGCCGACCTTTATAAATATCCTTGATTTCTTCTTTTGTTAACCATATTATAATCGGGTTAGCAAGGGGGCGGTTAGCTCAGCTGGATAGAGCGCCTGCTCGACACGCAGGAGGTCACTGGTTCAAGTCCAGTACCGCCCATTCGCGAGCACTTGTGATTAAGAGGTTTTATTTTCTCATCGCTTCAAGGCAATCCTGACAAAACAGATGCCCCGAATCTATTCTGACTAACTGCTCTTCCGAAGAGACCTTTGCACCGCAACATTCACACGTAATATCTTTCATCTCAATACTGCGAATTTCAATCGGTTTAGCTTTTGTTTTTATTTGTGCTCCGGCACCTGTTTTTGTTTTCAACCTGGCTTCAATTTCGCCTCTTTTTTCTGCTTCATCAGCAGCTTGTTCTTCTTCTCGCAATCTTATCTCAACCGCTTCTTCAAGATTCTTTTCAACCTCGGCTCTAACTTGCACCTCTGCCTGAAGCTTCATCTCCATTTCAGATAGTGCATCAGCATAAGATTTGACCTTTTCCTCGGCTGCTGTTCTGGCGGCCTCCACTGCCTCTTCAAATTCTGCCCTCATTCTTTCTATCGCATCTGCCGCATCCGCTTCAATTCTGATTCGTTTTTCGGTCTCGGCCTTGAGCTTATCTGCTTTTGTTCGTCCCTCAATCTTCAACTTATTCTTCATCTCGGATATGGCCTCAGCATAAGATTTAACCTTTTCTTCGGCTTTCGTTTTCACCGCCTCCATTGCATCTTCAGATTCCGCCTTGATTCTTTTTATCGCATCCGCTGCCTCATCTTCGATTCTGATTCGTTCTTCGGCCTCGGTATTCAGCCTATCCTCTATCTTTGCATTTGCCTGCGTCACAAGCTGCAGCTTCTTCTCCATCTCGGATATCGCCTCAGCATAAGATTTGACTTTATCTTCGGCTTCCGTCTTTACCGCTTGGACTGCCTCAACAGACTCTGCCCTGATTCTTTCGATCGTATCTGCGGCTTCAGCTTCGACTCTCTCTCGTTCCTCGGC
>Ga0315549_1000587_pt1 | contig 42593 bp, 48 predicted proteins | sample SalMarSW160200MG_FD_203101 | JGI IMG/M metagenome (GOLD analysis project Ga0315549, IMG submission 203101) | Salt marsh sediment microbial communities from the Plum Island Ecosystem LTER, Massachusetts, United States - Salt Marsh Sediment SW1601-200 ...
TGGGATGGGAAACTGAAATGACCTATAACATAGATGATGTAAGTGTTACGTTAAGGTAGAAACTGCCAAAATCTTCAGTGAACTAGTTCGCGTTTTCATTCTCGAAAATAAAGTCAAAGGCAAATGAGACTCGTGTTTAACCCCAAAACATTGGAACCTATTCCGAAATTAACACATTGGAGTTTATCTGAATGCAGCGTATACTTTAATAGGACGCTGGCGAAATTGTGGCTGGTTGGACTGATCAACTATGACTGAAAATGAGATGATTTGGGATCTCTCACAACTTGTTGAGAACACAGAACCCACTTCCATTCAAAAGAAATTGGAGTCTATGGTGACTGAAGCAGAAAAAGCTCGGGGTACATATCACGGTAAGATTGGAAGCCTTGATGCAAAAGGTCTCTTGGAGCTTTTGGAAATGAAAGACGCTTACACCCTCAAGTTTGAGGGGGTAATCATGTATTGTCGTTTAATGTACTCAGCTGATTCGACTGATGACGTCGCTAAACAACTTAACGATGCTGCTCGTAGGGCATATATGAGAGTTGGCCAAGCGTTGGCCTTCATAGATATCGAGTTGGGTAAGGTCCTTGCTGAAAACCGATCGTTGATCACGGATCCGGTACTAGCAGAGTATAAGCACTATCTTGAAAGAATAGTGAGAAGAGTGCCACATATGCTCTCAGAAACCGAGGAGCGTTTAATAATTATGAAAGATAAGAACGGGATTAACTCGTGGGGGATGCTTCAAAGTGATTGGCTCTCTACTAGAACCTTCGACATAGAAATTGAAGGCGAGACAAAGACGCTTCCCTACGGCAAAATAATCGGTCTTTATCAGAGTCCAAATCGTGATCTGCGGAAACGATCCAATCAAACAGTCTATGAGAATCTTGGGAAGGATGAGATTGTCTGGTCAAGTGCCATCCGAGCAGTATGCGAAGATCATCTGCGAATGTGCGAACTGAGAAAGTATCCAACCCCAATGACCCAGAGCTTGATCGCCAACGATGTTGATCAACAGACAATTGACAGCCTCATGAGAACTATTGCGAAAAACGTAGGTCTATATCAAAGGTATCTTGGGCTGAAGGCCAAATTGATGGGTCTGGACAAGTTAGCCAACTACGACATGGTTGCTCCTCTGCCCAACGCTCCCGACATGGATTATGATTGGAAAGAAGCTCGAAAAGAAGTAGTGAGTGCCTACATTGGATTTGACGAGGAGATGGGAGGTTGGGTTGATGAGATGTTTGAGAGACGACACATTGACGGTGAGATACGAAAAGGAAAAAGTTCAGGGGCTTTTTGTGCTTCGTGGCTGGCTGGAAAGAGCGCCTACATTTTACAGAGCTTCAATCAGAGGGTGGGCGACGTCTACACTCAAGCACACGAGCTCGGTCATGCCATTCATGCGTATCTTGGTTCAAGAGCACAGAAGCCGAGCAACTACGAGATAGGTAGTTGCATTGCGGAAACTGGGAGCATATTTGGTGAACTGCTCTTGACTGAACGATTGCTTTCGAAAGCCAAGACAAAAGAGGAAAAACAGGCAATCCTCGCTAATATACTAGACGAGTTCGGCATGGCGGCTTTTCAAGTCTCTGCTCGTGTTTTCTTTGAACAAAGCATGTATGACGCCATAAAGCGAGGCGAGTTCTTAGATGGAGAGACTGTTGCCAAATTGTGGGTCGCAGCGCGAGATAAAATCTACGGTGATTCCGTCAATTGGTTGGACGTGATGAAGTGGGAATGGACAATGAAACCTCACTATTACATAGCAAATTATCGCTTCTACAACTATCCTTACGTGTTTGCCCAGCTGTTTGTATTCGCTTTGTACCAGCTTTACAAAGAACAAGGTGAGAGATTTATTCCCAAGCTGAAGAGGCTTTTGGCTGCAGGTTCCAGTAAATCTCCTCGTGAGCTTGGTGCCGAATTAGGCTTTGACATCACTGATGAGACATTTTGGGAGAAGGGCATGAAGCAAGCTGAGAAATTCATTGATATGCTTGAAGAAAACCTGTGATTCGCGCTTCATAAATCGTATCACAAGTTAGAATAGTGATCTCTCTCACATAAACCCCGTTTTTCTAAACATGCTTTTTATTCTCTGTTACAGTTTGCGGAAGCATCGAGTATGTTACAGAAATGAACGGAGCTAAAATCTTCAGGAAACGGAAGTAAACACCGTGTGGAAAAATCCAAAAACAAACAGATCGGCCCAAAAATTAGCAGATAGGGATTTATCTGCTCCCAGTGGAGATATCCCCCGCAAATCCCCCTTTTTTTGTGCAAGCGAGAATCTAACCTCATTCGGGGAGAAATTTTTGCTGATGAGGAATCAACATGGAGTTTCGTTTTAGCAGCAACTTCGTTATCGACACTAGCAAAGAGCCTTTCAACCGTGAAGGTTTACGGATTACGATGCTTGGCGGGCCAGGATCCGGCAAAAGCTATAACAATTGTTTGATAGCTGAGCAATTCTTAACTCAGAGCGGTACAATTGTTGTTTTTCAGCCTAGAGACGAATATTATACTTTGAAGGAAAAGTTTGACGTGGTTTGTGTCGGCGGGGTTCACGCTAAGGACATTGATTTTGCTTTAACTAAGCCTAAGATGTATGCGAAGCATGTTGTTGAAGATGGAATCAGCATGATCTTTTACACTGCTGATAAGGATGAGGAGAAGCTTGTGCAATGGACCAGCCGCTTTATTGAGCATGTTTTAACCTTGCAAGAAACACATCACAGACCGCTATTGATTATCTTAGAGGAAGCCCAAGAGTACGTGCCAAAGAGTGCGGCAGGACATAGTGCGCCGCCATGGGTTTTTAACCGAATGATCCGCACGTTTAAAAAATGTTTCACTGAAGGCCGTAAACTAAATGTTATTGCTATCGGTAGTAGCCAAAGACCGCAACTGTTAGACTTTACGATTCGACAGTTGGCTAATGTTAAGTTTTTCGGGAAATTCAGCAGTCAAGACATCAAATATGTGGATAAGGAGTGCTTAAAGATTATTCGGCAGGAAGGCGTAGAAGTTGAAGCGTCTAGGCTTTTGCATTTAAAGAAGGGTGAATGGCTCGTTAACTGCGAGCTGATGACAGACTACATTAGGGTTACTCATCCACGTTTAACGAAGCATGGCGCGGAAACTCCTAAGCTGGAATACATTGCTCCCAGGACAAATGAGACTAAAAGGACAGTTAGTGATCTTGCAGCAGCAATTAAAGAGGCTCTGGAGAAAGAAGCAGCTGAACAGTCAGAACTTGAAAAGGCTAAGCGTAAGATTAGGGATCTTGAAAAGAAACTTGAGGCTGCTGAGGAGAAGGCTCGAATCAAGCTGTCAGTTAGGGACATGCTGAAAGGTGATGGTGACGCAGAAGAGTTAGCTGAGAAATTAGCGAAGACAGATGAAGAGCTTAGAAGCGTAACTGAAGCATATGAGGAGATGGCTCCTAAATTTGTTGAGCTTGAAGAAAGACTAACCCAGTTTAAGCGTGAACATGAAATTGTAGAAAACCTACGTAAGCTTTTTGTCATAGAACCAGCGGGCTCGCCGGGATTGGAACCCGGGTCCCAAGAGTTTCAGCTGCAGAGTACGAAGAGTATTGTCGACGTGCCCCCTGTCTTGCAGACGGTTACGATTAATGATGCGGCTGTTCAGGGTAAGATTTTGACGGTTGCTAAGAAAGGCTTGCTTGACAAGTGGAGAAAGCTTGGAGAGATTGTTAAGGCGGTTATTGAGGAAGGCTGGACTGTGTCGCCTCAGCAAGTGAATAATGGTTTGAATGACTTGGTGAAGCAGCAGCTGATCGCGAAGAAGCACACGGACCGGAATTACTTCAAGTTAGCGAAGAACGTGGTTTTCAAGAAAGAGGTTGAAGGCTAATGAAGTTTGAAGACGCTGCTGTTTTGGCGGACAATGTTGTGCACTGCATTGAGCATCTCTCTGACAAAATTCAAGTGGTAGGCTCTATCCGGCGTAAACGTCCCGAGGTTCACGACATAGACATTGTTTTGATTCCCCAAGCTTGGATGTGGAACGCCATAATTCAAAGTCTAAAAACCAACATGAAGGCTCACGTTGTTAGGGCTGGTCCAGAACTTGCCACGCTTGAAATTCCTATCGGCGCTACAAGTGAAACGATGCCAGTGGATATTTACAAAGCTCGCCCTGAAACCTGGGGTGTCTTGCTGCTTATCCGAACTGGAAGCAAAGAACATAACATAATGATGTGCTCGAAGGCTCGAGGTCTGGGCATGATGTTAAGCGCGGCTCAAGGAGTAATCAAAGATGGAAAAGTGATCGCTTCCAGAAGTGAGAAAGAGATGTTCCAAGCGTTAGGCATGGAATACATAGAACCGGAGAACCGAGAAATTTAACGGGGATAACGTCTTTTGGCCGGGGCTCGTAGGCGTAAGGGTAATTCCTCCCGAAGTCAAAAAGTTTTCAGTTCAAAGTCAAAAGTCAAGTTTTACTTTAGGACTGTGCGCACCCGGGTTATTCCTATCTTAAAGCGTATTGAGGTTGGCGACTATCCTAGTAAGATAGGTCGCATATATGGCTGGAGCAAGCAACATGTTTTTTATTATCTCCGGAAGCTGGAGAAGGCGGGTCTTGTACGTCGCAAAGTAAGGTCAAACGTGGTTTTCTACGAGCTGACAAACCGAAGTCAAGAACTTCTCGGTTCATGTGAGGGTTTGTTGTGGAGTACTGGTGTTTATCGTTTGCATCGTTGTTTTTTTAAGTTTAGGATTGTGCGTGAGGGCTCGTACGGGAGTGGTGGTTTTAGGCGTGTTGAGATGGTGAATTGGACGGCTTTGTTAGGATTGGAAAAAGGTGTTAGGGTTCGTAAGACAAGTCGTAATTGGATTGTTCATGTGGAGACTTTGTATGGTAAGCATCCTGGTGAATTGTTTAATTTGGCTAAGAACTTGGCTGAGCGTGTGCGTAAGAGTTTGATGTTGAAGTATGGTTGTTTGTTGGATGAGGGAAAAATTGGGCGTGGTTACGAGTTAGCAATTGATGATCCAGTTGCGCAGCTGCTTACTCGATATTTTACAGTGGCGACGCCTCGGAGGAAGATGGATCACAGTCCAGGAGAATTAGAAGGCGAAATCGATCATTTATCGCGTGATGCTGCTATTGAATATTTGCTGATGCCTGAACGAGTGAAAAAGTTGGAAGGCCAGGTCGAAGCGTTACATTATGATTTGGAAGACTTGACGTCGCTTTTGAAACGAGCCTTAGAGCCTGCTATTGCGCCGAACAATCTAAGGAAAGATGTGGATTATGTTGTTTAGGGTTTACGAAGTAGCTGACTTTTACGAAGAGCCTCTTCGTCTTTTGGAATGTTTTCCTGTTAAAAGCGGTTTTGAATGCTGTTTGGGAAGGCTTAGTTTATGGTTGTTTTGTTGAAAGCATTGTTTTTTGCGTCTTTCTTAAGACTGCATATTTGTGATGCTGAATGGTCTACCCTAACATGTCTACAGTTACTGCATTCTATACATTGTTTGTGGGGGGTTTTTTGAAGTTTTGACAGCTGAAACGAAAAAGAATGTTAAAAAGATGCGCACTCTGGATCAAAAATATGGTAAGTACAAGTGGATGAGGATACTTATTGACCGTAATACTAAGGAGCTTAAGGAGATTCGACGTGTTGTAACAGGGCTTAGTCGCGGCCTAAGTTACATGATGGATTTTGAGTCTGAATATTTGGGTAAGATGGTCTGCAGTGACAGTCGAGACGAAAGGATCTTGGAAGTATTGCTTGCTGCTGGGCCTGCTGGTTTATCACCTCAGAAGATTCATTTTAAGGTGCGGCGTTACGGTTTGAAATATCATCATATTAGTCGCAAGATCCGACGCATGAACAAGCGGATGCAGAGTGAGATTGGTGAGCGAGTAGCTGATAAGGTTGGTAGAAACTGGGCTTTGAGTGATTTTATGCTTCACAATTGGAGCGTAAAGAAGGAAGAGATTGAAACTGAAACCTAGACGTTTGGATCTTGAGAAGTTTTTCGTTATGGTGTTTGGGGAGAAACAGTAGGAGAAGTTACGTAAGAATTAAATAGTTTTGTTATTAACTCAAGTTAATCGGGGTGTTGTCAAGATGGTTAGTGAAGGAAAAGGACGCTTATTTAAAAGATCAGATGATAAATACTTGATCTACCTGCCAGTGTACTTAGCTGAAGACAGCATGTTTCCGTTCAAAGATTGGTATCAAGGAGCAAGAGGCGGAAGCGATTCTGTGACTCTGACCGGAAGGTTCATCATGGGCGAAAAGAAACTGATGTTCACAAGCACACCAATAACAGGGAAAAGAACTGTTGGCAAAACAGTATCCGGTGTGTGTCGCCTTTTCAAACGAAGAGATGGTAAATACCTGATTTACTTGAGTAAAAAATGGTGTGAAGACAGTATGTTTCCATTCAAAAACTGGCAAGACGGTCAGAGAGCTGGAGAGAAGAACTCTATACCTGTGAAAGTGAGTTTCAAGCCCAAGGGAGCCCAAAAGCTGATCATAGAAAAGTGGAAAGAGACAAAGTTATGAGGGGATTGAAGAAAGAAGAGAAAGGCATTGTGACACAAGAAGAATGGGAAAGAAAAATAAGTCCAAGATTGAAAAAAGGTCTAAATCAAAAAGCTATAGAGATATTCAATTCAGCACCTAGTTCATGTTAATCTAATCTCATCTCCAATTTCTTTGCGATTGATTCCAATCGTTTCATCGCAAGTCTATCTACAGCAACCTTTTTCCCTAAGTAATTCTTCATCTTCTCTTGACCAACCAAAAACCGCACCTTATCCGTCTCTCGTAGCTGTTCGCATCTATTATGATCTCGGAGAGTACTATAAGACAACTCCTTACCAATGATCTCGCTTGCTTTAGCATAATTTGTTATTTTGTATGAATAGCGGGTTCTCGAAAACATTTTTGCTCTTGGTTTCGCTCCTTTCATTCTGGCTCCCCCGCCTCTTGCTTTGAAAGTACATCCAAGAACATCTACATAAGCGAAAATACTCAGGAAATCGTCAGCTCTGATTTCTTCTTCCTCAAATTGCGAATATCCGAGATTACATGCATAGATGAAGTCTTGTTCCAATGGAGATTCATGGTTTATTTCAGATAGAATCAATCTAAAATCACCTTCGTTTAGTATTACATCTTTAGTACCAGCATCTATAGCAAATGCCTGTATTCCTTTATCATGATAAAATTCAATGATTGGTCTTGAAAACTTTATCGGCATCAAAGGTATTGTACCAATAAATTCTTTTTTGTTCCCTACGCTCTCTATTTCGTCAATAATGCAACGCATCATTTCAAGGTAATGACGTATTCTATCTACAGAAAGTCTTCTATCTTCTTTTAATAAGCCACTCTTAACAGTTGGTAGAAAGATAGTTGTATCACTTGATGCGTACAAAGTTTGCGAAAGTGTTCTTAGGCATGTTGGGCTTGGAATGGAATCAAATGTAAGATCAAAGATTGTTAGGTTCAACTTGTCTGACAAGAAATTTGATCGTATTCTCTTCACGAACGGTGCAGTTCCCTCTTCTTCTAATCCATCAACTACGTCTTGATTTATTCGCCTTGTTATCTCGTTCACAGTTAGCGTTGTCGGATAGATTTTCCGTCTAATGTTCTTGAGAGATGCTGAAGGAGTTTCAAACAGGACGTTAGGAAGTGAAATTTCCTTTCGTATTATGCCGAGTTCTTCATCTCTGTCCATTTCACGAACTTTGATTGTGCGAGCCATAATTGTTATAAAGTGAGAAAACACTTAAATATACTCTGTTATTGCGGTTTAGCCATGTCTGTCATTGTTGATTATGGATTAGATTCACCAGCTAGGGCATTGTTAATCCTAGCTTTATCGATGCCAGATAAAATGCAAAAAGAGGAAATGGACATACTACATATCCAAAAAACCATCCGATACTTTGAACATCTCCAAGAGGAACAGACTATTGATTTTTCGAACTTCAAACTAGGAGGCGTATCGTACGAGTTGGAGGAGAACCTACCAACACTAGTAGAATGCGGTTTAGTCGATAAGGTAGGTTCCAAATATGTTCTCACTGAAGATGGGAAAAATGCTGCAAAAGAGCTTTTATCAAAGTATACTGATGAAGAGATTCGGAAGTTGAAATTCGCAAAACTTCAACTTAACGACTTAACCGATAAAGAAATGTTGTTTCTTATGTATATGCTCATACCTTCCACACGAAAGCATTCCGTAGAATTTGCGGATTTACACAAAAAGAGAGACATTTATGTTCCTAGATTATTTCTGAAAGGACGTATAAACTCAACTACTGCTGCAAAATGGCTTGCTCTGGATGAAAAAGAATTTCTCGAGTCTCTCTCACCAAGAGATTAGACATGGACTACATCTTCGATACATCTTCTGCAATCTTGCTTTTCGAGAAATGCAACCTAAGAAAGCAACTATTGAGATTCTCAGAAACTAATAGACTTTGTGTGCCTACTCGAGTAATGGATGAATATATTAAAGGAGAAAATGTCAAACCATCGGACACTATTGAATTTCAGAAAGTATTCACTGTAATTAATCCTTCTCTAGAAGTGGTCTTGCTACCTTATTTCAACTATGAATCCAGTTCTGGAGAGATATGGGTAATATCATACGCTCTGAAAAATCTAGAATGTTGTTGTGTTATAGATGAAGAATTTGGTAGGAGTGTTGCCGATCTTTTTGAAACAAAGTTAACTGGAGCTATAGGAATCATAAGAGAAATGAAGAATCAGAACATTTTGTCAGATGATGAACTTCGCCAATTGAGAGTAAATATTAGAAAAAGTGGTTTTTACCTTTCTAAAAAGCTTCTTAAGGAATTAGACCAGATTTGTACAACACATTAGACTCAAAAGTATCTGGGTACCGAAAGACCTTAAACAGATTTGCAGACGATAGGAATGTGAGGTAATAAATCGTCTCCATATTCTCCCTAACCGGTATGTTTTGCTGTCACGCATCACATCAGACTTTACAGTATCGGGCTATCGCAAATCTTTTATGTTTTGTCTTACGTATTACTAGTTTGTACTCTGGCAGCTGAGGAAAGCAGCGGTCTCTATCCCTCCTCAGCTGCCTTGAGATTTGCTGTTTTTCTCGGCTGACCAAAATTTAAGGTCTGGGCCTGTTTGCCTGTTCACAAGGACTTTCATTCGATGCTTGATTCAATGACTGGACAGTATTGTGACGGAGAGACGGATGATACAAAGAAAGATCAAGATGTTGAGGGTTACCCGAATAAGACGTGTAAGAAAGTTTTGAGCGTTTTTTATGCTACGTGTAATGAAAAGGGTTTGGATTATACGAAACCTATGCCTAAGGAAAAAGTGAGAGAGCATGTGTCAGCTATTCTGCCTTTCACGATACTTGAGAAGATTGTTGACAAGCCTTTGAGGATTCGAGGTTTAGCTATCACTGCTGGTATGAGTCGTAACTTTAACATTTACACGCCTGAAGAGTTAGAGGCTTTTGCTAGTAAGCTTGTGGCTGCACCGGTTTATGTTGAGCATGTTGCTGTTCCGAACGCAGTTGGAAAAGTGACGAAGACTGAATGGGATGGCTCTAACCTTTTTTATGAAGCTGAAATCTATGACGAGGAAACTGCTGCGAGGATCCGTAAGGGCTTGATTCAACATGTTAGTGTGGGCGCAGATTACGAAACCATCGACATCTTAGACGGTCAAGTTCCTCATGGCTTGCATAATGCTGAGTTAAGCCTTGTAGCTGTGCCAGGCATACCGGAGACAAACGTTCAAGTTTTAGAAAAGTTGGCTCCGACAGGCAGTTTTGGCGTAGTCCAGACGCCGTTGAAAGAGCGTGAGAATATGAAGAGGAAACAAAAAGTAAAGGAGCAAGTTGCACAGCCAGAACCGAAAGATGACAAGCAACGTTTCATGAATCATGCTAAGATAGATGAGGAAACTTTTCAGCTATTATATGCTGTGTTCGGCGATCAATTGTTCACGTTGTTGCCTGAGAGAGGGCAAAAAACTAAGGAGCAAGACGGAGAAATAAAACCTGGCGAGGACGAGTCTAAAGAAGATTTTATTCAACGGTGCAAGGCTGCTGGCAATGACGAACCGCATTGTCAGGCTATCTGGGATAAGGCCCATCCGGGAAGCAGCACAGCTAAGCAACTTAAAGAAGCTGAGTGGACCCAAGAGTACATTAACAATCTTCCAGACAGCAGTTTTGCCTATATTGAAGATGGCGGAGAGAAAGATGAGGACGGTAAAACTAAGCCTCGCAGTTTACGTCATTTGCCTTTCAAAAATGCTCAGGGGGAGATCTCTCATAATCAGTTAGTTGCAGCACTTGCAGCCATAAAGGGGGCACGTCAAGGAGAGCCGCCACCTTATGCGTCTAAAGCTAAGCCGAAGCTCTGTGCAGCTGTTAAAACATGGAACCGTGAGCATCCAGACAGCCAGATTACGAGTGATGTTTGTGGTGTTGAGCCCTCGAATCAGGAAGGGTTAGAAGCGAAAGTTTCAGATTTGCTGGCACGTGTTGAAAAAATCGAGAAAACCCAAGGACAAGGCAATCTTGCTGAGAGTCTTCTGAAAAAGTCGAAAGAGCCTATGGTTCCTGTACGAAGAGTCATAGAAACCCTCGAAGGTCTTTTGCTAAGCCCTATGGTTGAACGCAGTAGCATGGGAGAACAATTACATCATCAGCAAATTCGTAAAGCTATTTTTGAATACAAGGAGATGCTGAAAAGTGGATAAGCACACGGTTAAAGGCATTTTGGCGAAGTATAGTCCGCCTTTAAGCCCTGGACAGGTGGATCTGATCGCTGAAGCCATACTTTCTGAATGGAATAACAACGAGAAGCAGTTGAAAGCTGAACTTAAGAGAAAATCAAAGTCATCTCGTATGACTAGACGTAGAGGATGAACTCTACGTTCTGCATAATAAATTTTGGAGTGATGTCTGATGGCTGATAAATCTGGCAAAGACTGGATGGCTATTGGGGAGACAGACGATCCGAACGCGGTTATAGAAACTTTTACGGCTGATGCTGACGTAACTAAGGGAGATCCTGTTTATTTATCGGCGGATGATCAAGTTACACCTGCCGCTTCAGCTCAGGATTGCATAGGTATAGCGACAAAAACTGTCTCAGATACTGAACCTTGTCCGGTTCTAATCCGTGGGCGAGTGAAAGTGAAGGCTGGAGGAGCTATTGCGCGTGGAAAAGCTGTTAAGGGTGCAGACTCGAGCAAAAGAGTTCTTGAACTGACGGATCAAGCGGTTGACGAAAGTGGCACAAGCGGATATACGATTTATTACAATCGCAAGCTTGGAACAGCACTTGAAACGACAACGGCTGCGGATGATCTGCTGTTTATTTTGGTTGGGAAGTGATAGCAATGAAGCCTAAACTTTTTGAAAGCCTAATGGAGAAAGACAATGAGCATAAGCAGTTCTATGAGGGCCTAAAGGAAAAAGCAGCTGTGCATCCGTTTTTCAAGCGTTACGCGGAGATCGGTGTTAGAGAAGGCTTGTTCAGTGATATGGTTGGCGCTCTTGGGCGTATGCACGATACGCTTGTTGAAGCTGCGTATCCGGAGCTTATTGGCAGGAACATAATCAATGTTAAGCCGACAACTGAGACTATGGAACGTTTTCCATTGGACGTGAAAGGTGTTGCTTACCTTTACGCCGAAGGCGGTGCTACAAGGCTTAGCGGTAAAAAGCATAGTACAGTTGACATTTCGACGGGAGAACTTGCTGAATCTAGCGAGGAATGGACTAGGGAGTTTGTTGAAGATGCCACGTGGAACGTCATGGACAACATGGTTGAAAAAGTCGGCAGAGCCTTAGGCGAAAAGGAAACAACGAAAATACTGGATCTTTACGGGGCGATACTTGCTGCTGATTTGGCTGGTGGTGCAGTAATCGCTCAGGGCAATGCTGTTATGGATTGGGCTGCCGTGCTTAAGCTTCATAATCAAGTTCGCGGCGAGAATTGGCATCCAACAGTCATGGTGGTTCATGAAATGCAATTGCATCAACTTTTGAACGATGACAAGTTTATTCATGCTCAGTATTTGCCTAGTGCACAGACAAACATTGAGCAGGGAATTGTTACACGGGTTCTAGGCATGAACGTTCAAGCCAGCACTTTAGTGACTAATGGAACCGCTTATGCAATTGATACTCGCGTGGCTGCAGCTATGCTTCTGCGTAGAGATGTGACTGTTAAAGACTGGGAAGAAGTGAGGTCAGGCAAATTCGGTGTTCGAGCTACAACACGGTTTGGCTTAGGTGTACTCAGGGCTAACGCAGTTGCGAAAATGACCGGTATAAAGACAACATTGTAAGCTGTCCAGGTTAGACTAGATTGCCAAAATTTGAAGGAAAATGTCCTAACTGCGGAAAAACACACTATTCAGACCGCAAGGGCGACATTGTACTCTGTGACTGCTGGCGCTACTGCCCAATATGTGGAGCTGAAATGAAGCGTTACACGCCTGATCTGACACCTAACGTTTACGGCAAAGATGGCAAGCGTGACATGGAGATTCTGATGGTTTGCAACAATCATTCTCCCATGTTTTTTAGCACCCAAAAACCCGTGGAGGTTGTTTGCGAATGAAAAATTACTTGCGTAGAAGGTTAGACCTGGCAAAGATCGTGTTGCACGAGCTTGATAAAACGCCTACAAGTAGGACACAGCTTGAAAAAAAAGCCACAAGAAAATATGGAACACACGCCAGTTTTGAAGGCATATTTCATTTTCTAAAGGAAAGCGGGTATCTTGAAAAAACCACGGAGAGACACCGTGCCCCTTACAGAATCACCGAAAAAGGAAAGAGGCTTCTGGAGGGATTATAATTGAGTAGCGTTCTCAAGCGACTACGCGAGGTTTTCATTCACGGAACCCACAGCGGGCACGCCTCTCCAAAACCATACACAATTTTTGAAACCGCGGACATCCCGCTTGTTGACGTGTTCAAGCTTTACGAGAGGGACCCGACGTGCAAGGCAAGCGTGGATCTGCTTGCCTCCGCCACCGTTGGCATGGGTTTCTACACGACGGCGAACGAGGAATACGAAAAAAGCAAGGAAGCCAAGGAAGTTGTTGATGACTTTAACGAAGAAGTCAATCTGGATGGTTTGTTGAATGATATGGCGCGGATGCTTATCGCCTGCGGGAACGATTTCTGGGCTAAGATCACCGTCAACCAGTTGAAGGAATTGCAAAGACTGCCCATAGACACGATCGAAAAGATCGAGTGGAAATTTCTGGATCCCCAAGTTAAGGTTCCATGGAAGGTTGAGGGGTACAAGCTCGCGCACAAGTACGGCGGCGAGACACTTAAACCCGAAAGTATTATTCATTGGAGAATCAACCGCGTGAGTCCTTCAGGATTCGGAATAGGCATATTACAGGTTCTCTTGCACTCGCTCGTCTTTCAATCTAACAAACGCCCGTCCTATGCTTGGATGAAAGCCAAGATCGAGCGCATCATGCCAAAGATCTTCGAGAAATACGCGGGTCCAGACGTTCTGGCTTTGCTGGAAGATGCAAACGAGGAGACGATCCACAAGTTTGAACGCATCATCAAAAGTCGTCCCGAAGAGGGCGCTTGGCTCTTCTACAGCGGCAAAGGCGACCTAAAACCGCTAAATATGGATCCAAGGGCACGGTTTGAGTTCTACATCGACCACATCATAAACCAGTTCTACCTCGGCTTGGAAACTCCTCTTCCCCGTCTTTTCAGCACGCCAGGGTTCACGGAAGCCTCAGCCCGGGCAGCCTTGGATCTGCAGGCGCAACTAATTGCGCCTATTCAGCGTTACATCAAGCGGCAGGTTGAAAGAGACATATTCAGTCCTGTTTTGCGTCAAGCGGGATTTGAACCCGCAAAGGCGAAAATTCGTTTGAATTTTGGTAGTCCCGAGGTTCCGGAGGTGGAAATTGCGGACATGGTTAGAGCTGCAGAATTGGGACTTATTCGCGCTGAAGAGTTCCGCAAGAACGCCGTCAAATTCGGCTGGGAGCTGTGGGAACCTCAATCCGAAACTGAAGGAGGTGAATAAGTCAAGATGAATCCTTTGAACGTTGCCTTAGGCGTGACCGCAGCGCCGATCTACGCCTTCCTTGGGTACGCAGCACAGGAGAAACCCTTCAACTGGAAGAAGTTTCTGAGGACCGTAGCTATAGGAGTTTTCTCTGCGCTCGGCTTAGACATGGCTGGCATGACATTCGACGTCTACTCAGCTTTGGTCGGTCCCACCGCCATAATGGTTTGGTTGACGAAACTCGTTGACACAGCCATCCAAAAAACCTAGGGGGGAGGGGGCTATCAGAAATCTGCGAAATTTTGGGCAGGCAATCGTCAAGACAAGGCGTACTTTCAAAGTCGACACTCAAAAGACACGTGCCAGACTATTGAAGAGCCTTCAGGAACAGTTTGACATAGCTGACGAGTTCGCAAAGGATGACAGCCTTACACCCAAGCAGAGACGGTTCTGGATGCGAATATCCGCGTACATCGGTCAGGTCATGAACAGCCTGGCCAAGGGATTCGACGAGAGCAAGATTTCCAGGCAGCTTGACGAGTTGGAGCGTATGATCCTTGAAGGAAGCGGAGAAGAGACTGAGAAAACTGAAGCGTATATGGCTTGAGAAACAAAGGGCTGCAGCCGAGAAGACCCCGGAGGATCCTGCAAAATTCTGTGAAGGGCTCGGATTCAAACCTACAAAATATCAACGTGAACTCGCCCGATTCTTCATGAAAAACCAGTTTGTCGCGGCTTGCTGGAGCCGACAGTCAGGGAAGTCGCAAATGATCGCCGCCCTGCTTCTTCATTATGCCTTAAAACATCGAGACAGCTATCTCGCGGTTGTCGGTCCAAGCTGGCGCCAAACGAAGCTCATCATTCGCCGCATAAACTTTTTCCTGCGGAAGCTTCCAAAGGGCTTGTATCGGAAGCCTCAACGCACCATAGTGCGACTGAGAAACGGCAGCATAATCGAGGCTTTTCCAAACAACCCTGAGACAATCCGAGGACCCACGTTGAACGTTGTCTACTGCGACGAGATGAACTTCATAGCAAACGACGAAGAAATGTACGATGCGATCCTCTTCACGCTCAGCACAACAAACGGAAGATTCATCTGCAGCAGCACACCCTGGACCACAGACTCAATTTTCTATAAGATCTTCAACAGCGACACATACAAAGACTTCAAGCGTAGCCACATTACTTGGTGTGACGCCCTTGAACCAAAGGGCCCTCTCAAAAAGGGGATACTCGAGAAGATTCGCCGGCAATTCCAGGGGAATCCTTGGCGTTGGCGCCGTGAGATGGAGGCGGAGTGGGCTGAAGACGAAAGCGTCTGGCTTCCACAGGCTTTGATAACAAGCTGCATAGACCAAGCATTAGATTACTATGATTTCGACGATCAAGTTAAGGGCGAGTTCTTCATGGGCGTGGATCTTGGGAAGTGGCGGGATTATTCCGTTGTCGTCGTGATCATGCGAGACAAGGAACAGCTTAAACTTGTCCATATCAAACGTTTCGCGCTCAGAACATCCTACGCAAGCGTCATAGGCTACATCAAGACTCTCTGTGACCGCTGGAAACACGTGCGAAAAGTCACCGTCGACATGACAGGCGTAGGCGAATACATAGTTGAAGACATGAAGAACGCTGGAATCCGTCAGGTTGAGGGCATAAAATTTACACTTCCAACGAAAGAAAAAATGGCTACAAACCTCAAGCAGCGCATGATCGACAGCACCTTCAAAGTGCCATACGTCCCTGTTCGGTCGACTAGAGACGTGGATCTGATGGCTGAACTCAACGTGGAACGTTTTGAACTCCGCAAGACCGGTGACACAGCCTTCAGCCACCCTCAAGGAACACACGACGACATCTTCTGGGCCATCGCCCTAGGCTTACACTCAGCAAGAACCAAACCCGCTCCTAAGCTTTGGGTGGTTCCACGATAAGGAAGCGTGAGTTTTTCCGTATAGAAAAGTTTCGCAGGCGTTATGATCGTGAAGCTGGAAAGTTTGTTTTTAACATTGCTTATAAAACGGCTGTGGAAATGTCGCCTAGAACTGTTGCTGTGGCTGAAGCTTTCGGACTTGGGATTGATGAGGAAAAAGAGTTTCAAATTTACGATAACGTAAAATTAAAAATAGGACCCAAGAATGTCGTCTATCTCACCGGTGACAGCGGCAGCGGAAAAAGCGTCTTGTTAAAAGCCATAAAGCGAGACCTAGGCAACGAAGCAGTTGACATGGCGGATATCCACTTGGATTTGAACCGACCGCTGATTGAGACTGTAGGCGAAACTGTTGAGGAAGGGTTAGAGCTGCTTAGTCGTGTCGGATTGAATGATGCTTTTCTGTTTCTGCGAAAATATAGTCAGCTTAGTGATGGACAAAAATATCGTTACCGTATTGCCAAGCTTGTTGAAAGCGGCAAGCAATGGTGGATTATGGATGAGTTCTGTTCAACTTTAGATCGTGACACGGCTAAGATTGTGGCTTTTAACGTGTAGAAACTGGCTAGAAAAGAAGGTAAAGCGGTTATTGCTGCAACCACGCACAGGGATTTACCTGATGATCTTGCGCCAGATCTGCATGTTCATAAGAGGTTTGGAAAAGAGCTGTCTGTAAAATATTATTCTGAGAGGGGATTCGAACCCCTGCAATGTAATTTAGTTGAAGAGATGCATATTGAACATGGCATGCTTGATGATTGGCGCCGGCTTGCTGGTTTTCATTATCGAAGTCATAAGGTTGCAGCCACTCGGGAGATCTTCTGTTTGCGACGGAGATACGAGTTGTGCGGCGTGATCGTTTATAGTTATCCGCCTATAGCGTGTTTTGGTCGACGTCAAGTTTTGCCTAAAATGACAATTCAAGAGTTGAATAAGAAACTTAGCATTATTAGCCGTGTTGTTGTGCATCCGAAGTATCGCAGTATCGGTTTAGGTGCTAAGCTTGTTCGTGAAACTTTGCCTTTAGCCGGGACTCCTTTCGTGGAGATGGTGGCTGTTATGGCGAAGTACAATCCGTTTGCCGAGAAAGCTGGAATGCAGAAGATAGCTGTGCAGCAGCCAACCCAGAAAGTTTTAAGGATATCCGAAGCTTTGTCAAGTTTAGGTTTTAATCTTCAGTTTTTAAGCAGTGGGAGATATCTCCAGGATAGGATTGAGAATCTAAGTGATGAACAGTTTGCGATGTTAAAGGAAGCTTTCATAAAAAATGCTCATCCTCGACTTAGAAAAGTGTTTACTCCCCATCAACCTTATGGGACGAAAGCTGATTATGTTGAAGGTGTGAAAAACGCAGATCTGACAAAGATGGCTAAGTTGATTAGGATTGTGGGTGTACTTCTTCAATCAAAGGTCTATTTGTTTTGGCGTAATCAAGATTAGACCCTGTTTTGGTCTTCATTTTATTCTGGCGAAGTCTAGAGATTTGGTTAACGACTCGTAGATTTCTTTGAAATCTGGAAATGAGTTTATGCATATCTGTCTCAACTCACCTTCGTTGAATGGTGCTGCTGGGTTCAATTGATATTTGAAGTCTGTGAAGCCAGCTGTGTGGATGGCTTGAACTAGCTGATTCCAAGCTTGCACTGGATCTTGTAGAGTTGACAGATAGAACTGTGCGAGATCTTTGACACCTACACATTGACAAAAGCTACACCATAGTCTAACATGTTGCTTGTAGGAAATTGAACATCTATACAATTCATTGGTCTTCCACCCTTTGTAACAGTCTTTATGACGCTTGAAGAGGATGTATCCTGCAAGACACTCAGTAATTCCCTCTCTAAAGAACTTGCGTAGGCGCATAATGGTTGGGAACCTGTCCCAAATCCTGCTGTATAACGAAACGCTGTGAAGAATCTCATGTATCAACGTCTTCCGACACCACGAGTTCTTATTATCTCCATTCTCATGGAGAAGTATTACAGCTAGACGAGGATTCTGACATCCACGCCAGAGGGGATGACCAGTTAGATGTGAGTTGGCTCTCCATTCTATGTCATTAACCACGAAAACTCTTTGATGTGCATTTAGAAATCTACCAGTACGTTTCAAGGGATTTCGTAGAAAAAGAGCTTGGGGATTTTCAAGTTCAATATGGTATCTAGTTAAGGACAGATTTTGAGTGGGAACTGCGTATGTTGGGGAGATATTAAATGTCGCTTGAATATCCTGAAGAACTTCGCTTTCAAGTTGTGCAAGTCCAGTACTACTTGACGCTTTTTGTATGCATTTATCGCTCATTGAACAGTGCACATTTGAGTACCCCAAAAAAGGAGGGGTGATTTAGAGCCTATTTAGCTAGCGGTGGAAGGTTGAAGGTAACTTATGGTATAGTATCCTGGACCTGTAATGGAATATGTTAACCGCATAATTTTTTCTAATGCTGGGTATACCTTTTGGTCCTTGCTTATCAAATCTGATAACTGAGACAAGTATTGAACTATTTGTTCAGACAAATCGTCCGGCAAAGGAATTATTTTCTCACCGGCTTTTAATCGATTGAATCGGTCCAGAAGTGTAGAGTAACACAAACTTAAAATATAGTGCGCTATGAAGAGCTCGTTGTCCAAATGAAAACGCATAGTTCTATCAATTGCCCCGTGAGCTGCGCTTAGGAAGTACAATTTCCTAGCCATATCAGTCTCTTCACTCACTTTTCGAATCACGAAGTCAAGCTCGTTGAGCAAACGATTTTTCAAGTTTTTGGGAATCTTCAATATATCACCTCAGACAATGTTAAGCAGTAAGACTTGCTTCAGGAATTCTCTTTACTGATGGTTTATGCATGAATGGTTCCTCGGTTGGACTAATAGCCTTACCACCTACCAATACCCATATCCCACCTGTTTCAGCTACTGCATATTCTGAATTAACTTGTGTTGTCAGCTCCACTGATTTTAATTTCTCGAAGCTAGACCAGAGTATCTCGATGGATTTTCTGGGAAGATCCAGAGTCTCAGCCATCAACTGTGATTCTTGAGGATCTTTCACGTAAGTATCAACTATAACTGGAAATACTCCTAGCCATTCCTTGAGAGACATATCTTCGATTGTTTTCTCCGGTACAGGTAGATCAAGTTCTGAAGCCTTTTGTCTCATGAGCCATGACATGTCAGCCACTTCGTCTTCAATCTGATCTTTGATTAGCCCCTGATGTTTCTTCATTGACGTGCTGAATTTCTTGAACATAATCCTAAATTGACCCTTGGATTCAGTTTCAATTGCATCCATGTATATCTTTGATATGAATGTTCGCAAAATATCCACGGTTCTATCATTGCTTCGATCTAACAGATACTCCGTTGTGTCGAGGAAATTTATTCCCAGACAGGCTTCAAGGACCTTTTGCTTAGTTCCCAACTTCACATACTTTGCTTTTTCCCAGTCATAAGTGGCTTTTCCAGTCAAACCACATTGCCTTATAGCCTCTGAGCGGTTACCCTGGAGCTTCTCCGTCATTCTATTGAAAAGCTGGACTACGTCTTCCTTTGTCAAGATCCCAGCGTATTTTTCTGTGATGTAGTTAACCAAGATTTTCACCCCTTTTATTTACACTATGAAGTTTGGTTGTATAGTACACTATATAAGGCTTTTGAATTAATCCTCTATAAGATTACATGACTCTAACCATTATTTGTAAGCACAAACCAAACCTTAGATAAGCACCAATCGAAAACCGAGTTTAGATGTTCGGACGTCCCACGGCTTCAAATTCGTATGCTATTACTATCTGTTCTGGATCCCAGCTTCCGTTTATTTCTATCCAAGCTTTACGGAAGTCCTCCATACTCTTGAATCCTTCTTTCTCCATATCTTCTAGGCTTATTTCTCCTAGCGGCTGTTTGAACTTCTTGATTATTTTGATGTGTCCTAAGGGTTTGCCAAAATAGTTGTCACGTACAGAGTATATTCTGCCTAGTTTCCATGTGTGTTTATGTGTTCGGCGTGTCTGTGTTTTCTGGCCTTGCTGGATCTTGTGAATGTGTCTTCGCTTGAACAAAGCCATGCATAACTGCCTCCTCTTCCAAGGTTGGTAAACCTTTCTTTTGCCGGTATAAGTTACTTAGAACTATTGTTTTAGCCCTGTGGAAATAGCCGCCTTCACGTAATTCTCTCCTGGTTGCTGTTATGCCTTTAAAATCCGAGCCCATTGTTCGCGCCTGTTCTTCCTGGTATAGCTGCTGCGCTTTTTCCCAGATCAGCGGCCTTACATAAGGCCAAAATTTACCTTTGGAACGTGGCATTTTTGCTCGAAAAGAAGCTTAGCGCTTGCCTTTTTAAATTCAACGTCAGAATATTCTGAACATATTCAAGTGTTCAATGATACTTCCGTAAGAAAATGAAGCCCGAGCTCACGTTATGTAAGGTTTACACTAACTATTGGAAAAAACTAAGTATTGGTCAGGCGTGATTTTCGTTCTTCAATTTGTAACATTGGATTTTTGTTATCTAAAACTGGAAGCAGTAAAAATTCAAAGACTTCTTTCTTAACCATGAATAGAGGCATTATTTCCTCATTATTTATCGGTTAGTGAAAATTTCCAACGTTTCAACAATTTTCTTATGCATTTGAGGTTTCTGGGAGATTTTTTCAAACTCCTCTACTTTGATTTTTCGCTTTCTTTTGGTATTATGGAAGAAGGTTTTCAAATTGTCGTATAATATAAACTTCCAGTTTTCTCTTTGAACCCTTTCTCTCAAAGCTGGAACACTAATTTTATTGTTAAAAGTTCCCTGTCGTTCCTCTGGAATTACTATGAACCGTTCAACTTTGCCATCTGGAATATTAGAACCTCGAATAATTGCCGACCATATTCCAGTAGTATTTTCAACTTCAAACTCGTGTGTAATTTTGTCCTTAGTGAACCAAACGACATCAATTTCCTTTACACCTTTAACGTTATCTAATGGAACATTTGGAAAAACATCTTTTCTCCATTTACGCAAATCGGCATGAACATCGAATCCAGCTTTTTTACCAATCAAAGCTAGCATTTCTACAATTGAATCATGTTCTCGTTCCCTTTTTCTAACATTTGGATCTAATGTCCATTTGCCATCCTTCGACTTTTTAGCGTATTTTTCCAAAACTTCTCTGATGCTCTGTGTATCTGGTGTAAGTGCATTAGGAAAACGAGTAAAGATTCCTTCGAGCACATCATCAAAAGTAACGGTAAATTGCCTATTCAAAACATTAATAGTCGCTTGCTCAACTCTTTCGCTTAAAGGTGTTCTATCAAGAAAGTAAACTTCCTTCAGCCACCATTTTTTTCCAATGATTTTACCCTCTTTACCTTTGACATCTACAAGCACGAACTCCTTGTTCAAATGCTTTTTTAATATCTCGCTTATGCCTTCTGGAGCACTGAATAAGTAACCATTCTTCTTCAAAACATCATAAATTGTAGGATAACTATTTATTATGGTCGAGTAGGTTGTTGGTTCTCCTCTCTCAGCGATTATGTTTTTCACGGTGTCAACAACGATTCTTTCATATCTTACTTTGTCTATTTCAGATTCGGAAAGTTCTATTTTTCTCTCTGGTTTTCTAAATCGTATATAATAATCACCAACTGCACTTCCATACGGTTGTAACAACCCTTTTGCAGAAGCCCTTGCAGGAGGCTGATATACAATTCTTTCCAAATCAAAGCCAGATAACACTACGGCTTTTATGATCGAAGTGAATATCTTAACTTTAGTATTGTGAAAGGTTACTGTTAACCATCTTCCATTACGTAAAACCTCATAGATTTCTTCAAAAGAATTCCGTAACATTCTATGATAGGTCTCAAAGTCCTTGTCTTGGGAAGAATTAATCGTGATTTCTTGGTCAAAATCCATTTCAAATCTTGAGTCATTCTTCTCTCCTCTTAGCCAAGATGCCCATAAAACGCTCAATTCCATATATTGAACTGAACCACCATAAGGGGGATCAGTAAAGACGTAATCTATCTCTGCTTTAGAGATGCCTAGTTTTTCTTGCAAATTAAGGGCGGAATCGGTTAAAATTAAAATGTTCGCATCGTTTCTGAGATCGGTAAAATCCTTAGCCTCTTTATAGTATGTTATCGCTTCTTGTACTTCCTCTTTCCCATTTAATACACCTTGCCTTCCAAGAACAGCACTTTCAAAAAGCATCCAAACATTCGATTCCATAAATCTGGGTGGAACCCAGTAACTTTGAACAGCCCAAAAAGAAGTTGCACTAAGTTCACTCCAATGCGATCTAGGACTTGGTTTAGCCACAGGGCACATTTTGCTAGCCAAGTGAGCCATTGATGTGAATGCAAACTTCATAAGGTCTCTTATCTTTTGATCAGTAATACTTTCAATTTCGTGATACAAGATGGATAGTGCAATTAGATTTCTTCTTGTAAATAAGTGAGGAATGTCTCCAACAACTTCCCTCTTCATAAATTCCACACCATTAGGATAACTAAGTTCATCTTTGGGATACCAGTAAGGAACCTTTCGACTTTCTATTTCCGCTATTTTTTCTAAGTCATTTGGTGTAGGTTCTTTTTTCAATCGTTTGTTACACTTATCACAAAACAAACGTAGCTCCATAGCTTTGTTTTTCTCTCTAAGCCAGATAGTGGCAAGAATTGTGGCTTCATATCCACATTTAGGGCATTCTGTTTGATAGAGTTTCTGTATTTCACTTGCAACTCTTGTTTTTATTTTCTCAAAAGCGTCCTTGAACTTGCCCAAGTCCACTGGAATCAATGTCATTCGTGTGATGAAGGTTGAAATAGGGTCTAAATCTATGGCTACTGCTTTTCTACCTAATCTTAACGCTTCAATTGCAGCAACACCACTTCCTACAAAAGGGTCGAGAACAACTTCACCCTTTCTAGAGTATCGTTTAATATACTCTGCAACAACGTTATGGGGCTTTCTTGCCCAGAACTTATGCATTAAATACATATGAGTGTGTGGCTTTGCAGAAATAGCATGGTCTATGTGTGGAATCAGCTTCTGAGATGTTGAAACTTTTTTAGGAAGCGAGGTCAAACTTGAAATATCCTTTCTAATTAGTTAGGTAGATGTTCAGTTATATCGTTAATATTTCTTTCCACAAAACATCGTAATTATCAGTGTTAACACGCATAGTTGTGGGAGCATAATGGCTAGAAAATTCAGAATGAAGTGTTCTGACTGCGGTCATTGGAATAAGATTCCGGTGAACAAGATTTTCATTGAACAGCCTAGTTCAGAGCCTAAAGTTAGAGTAATGATTCCAATGTATGAACCATTAGAAGTTGCTGAATGTGAGTATTGCGGAAAAGTTATAGCAGAACTGACACAACCTATTAGAAACGAGAAGATTAGAATGCAGAAACCCGATTTAAGCCAAATGTGGGAAACATTCATAAAAATACCAACCGAAGACAATAGGATTAGATTCAATCTTTTATATAGCGGCATTCGTTCCAAAATCTACCGGATGATTTTACGTCTAAAGGATAATGGCTTGATAAATTGGTATTGTTTTTTGATACATGACAGAAATAGTGGAGTTCCAACATTCTGAGGATGATAGAAATCCATATTTTCACATTAGGTTTGCTCTTGAAAAGGATGTTGAACCCTAACGAGTTTCGGAAATCACTTCCAAATTATTGTGTTATGACGAGGAAGATAAGTCGTGAGGGTGTTGAATCAATTACGGGCATTAACGAGTCTATTCTAAAGAACGAAGAAATCGAAGAAGCGTGGAGAATTATTGGGGAACAATCTGAATGGGTCTTAGAGATGTTAAACATTCACAAACAACATGTCGAAATACCCCCTCAACAAATTGTACAATTTCTACATTTCTACGCTAATATGACTCAATTGCAAGTTAGGTGAATGCTAAGAATCTGCAAGTTTCTAAATGTGAGAAAAACACAAAAAACTTTAGGCACAGCCGAAAGAACCATTTGAGAGGAATAGGTGTGGAATCACGGTGTCAAAAAGGCGAATATGGTTGTAAGTATTGCGGAGATTTAGATGAGATTTGCCCGAAGTATCAGAGATTTACTGAGGATGGAGAGCCGATAACGACAAAAGATTTTCCACTCCATTGTAAAGATTGTGAGTGCAGAGATTTCAATTTCTGCTTATTTTACACAGATTTAATTTGTTTTAATGAACAAGACCCATTCAACTGTAAAGCGGATTTGACTAATGATAAACTTTATGGCATCGAACTGTCTGAGAAGTGTAATGAAGCCACAAAGAAAGCTTTTCTTAAACGTAATTTACCTTACAAAGGACCTCACATATAATCTACGCTTTCAATATGGTTACTCAGAAAGTTGCAACTTGAGAAATGCGGAAAAGTTATAGCTGAACCAAAAGAACTAATCAGAATTAGCGCGCGTGTGTCTCTCTAGATGCCTTTTATGAAATTCTCCAAATCTTTTGATTGTCGTTCATATTCTTCTGTACTGGCAATCTCAATTGAGGTGATCTTTTTCACAAATGAATCAATAAGGTTTAGTCCACGCGCCCTTTTTTTCTCGAGATATATAACAAAAACTCTAAATCCTTGATCTCGAAGCCATTTTATCGGTTTCAAAATGCAATCTTCGTTAAGCTTTCCATTTACTGCCCCATACACACCGAATGGTATGATCAAAGTGTAGTCTTGACCTTTGGAGGCTCGCTCACATTTTTGTATTCGTTTCTCTATGCTGTCTTTGACTTCATCAACTTCACAGAATTTCTTCAATTCTTGCGGAGAGCTAAGACTGACTGCACAGACTTTCTTCCCATTGAGAGTCCTTTCTAGTAGTTGCATAGGTCTAAGTCTTCCTATGTGGCTGACTCCAAAAAATCTTTTCAAAGTCTTGGTTTTTCCAGTTTCGTTAACACCACAGAGAATCACAATGGTTTTCATTTTGACCACAAGTATATACCATATAAGAAACTTAAATCTTCCTTTCTATCTCTAGAACGATTGCACGCGTTAGGTTTACTCCTCTATTTTCTATGGGAATTTTCATTACTTTAAGCAGTCTTTTTCTGTTTGATTCGCGCATGCTATACTGCTTAACTCCATCAACCTAGACGAGCTGGTCACGCGAGCAGACGAGGCCACTGCATCAGCGATCTTGACAGCAGTCATGTACACCACATAACCTTCGAATTCTGATACGCGCGCACACAGCATTTTCTCTAACTTAAATATTTTATGTTGAAAGGTTCTGTCAAGTCTTCGTCGGATTCGTGTCCTTGTAAAAATTCGTCGGATGATACAACTAACCTAGATTCGTTTTCCTTTATGGTTCTGGTAACTTGTCGTGGGATGTGAAAGGGTGCTAACTTTCGTGGGACAAGATTCGCGGAGTGTATTTTTCCATTGAATAATATGTCAAGAAGCACTACTAGGTTCTACATTTTAGGAATTGTAGAAGTTATCTTTGTCTTATTGGGAGTTTTGCTGACGCATCAAATAAAAGCTGATGTTAATTTGAGTTATCTTCTTGGTGTTCTTCTTGCACTATTTGGACTCTTCTTTGGCGTCCGAGTTCTCTCAATCCTAAAATAACATCGTCAATAGCCGAACCGTATTTTTTTACTAGCACAAATATGATTACTGTGACTACTGCTCCTTCAAAGAATCCCAATTGCCATTCACCACCTAAAAAATCTCTAAGCCAATCTCTTCCAACACGTCCGTATCCAATTAGAGCAAAAATGAACAAAACAACCTTTATTGTAGTTGATAGCCAATCTCTTGCTTTGTGGTTTCTAGTGTTCAAATCTACTCTATGCTCCTTAAAAGGTAGGCTATCGCTAAAACTAACAGAAGCAAGGCGATGAGTTGAACATTATTTGAGAGAAATGACACAAAACCTACAATCATATTCCAAATTGCATAGAAACCTTCCCTATTAACTGCATAAAGAACAACTAACAAAATTACAAATACGACTATGACTCTAAGAGACTTATCCAAAAATTCTCTTTCAGACATTTTTAACCCTCTAGGTTATTTAGATACACTCTACGTAAATAATTAACGGCTTGCGTTTTGAATCATAGTTAACCACTTGTTTTTTCCTTTAACTTCTATTCCACATGCTTCGGCTGGTGTTTTTCCGTTTAAGCCCATGTGTGGTCTTATGTAGTTGTGAAAGATTTGATAGCCTTTCAGTATTGGTGTGTCTTTTTTCTTTAAGCCTCTCATGACTTTGTTTCTTTCGCGCGCATTTGATATGTCCGTTTTTGGATACTGTTCCTTGCTGACCCCCGCAAAGAACACTGTTCCTTACAAGCCTTCATCCAACATAATCATCAACGATTTCAAAAAGAGTTTAACCCTCACCAGCCTTACGGAAAGTTTGAAAAATACAAAGCAGGCGTTGAAAAAGCGGATCTGGAGAAGCTTGCGAAACTAATTAAAATCTGTGGTATGCTGCTTCAAACAAAAGTTTACCTGTTCTGGGAAAATGAATAGATTAGAAAAATAGGAAATTAGGCTTTAAGTTTTCTGGGAATTTTTCTCTTTGTAAATATAACAATAAGCATGGAGAGAATCATGAGTATTGGCAGAATTATGGTTGATGGGAATTCTGGTATTATATTGATGTCAAGGTCCACTACAACTTGATGAGTGCTGTGTATGTAATGGAAAGTCAAGAGCCATGAATCATCTATCGAAGTTATCGAGTATTCAGACTGGTTACCATCCAGATACACTCTGATGTTTGTGATGTTTTCTACAAGGCTCTTTGCGACAGTAACTTTCACGTAGCCCCTTGTGCCTGAGGGGCCGCTGGCGGTGAAGCTTAGTACCCAGTTTGTCGTGTTGAAGGCTAATGCTGAAATTGTGCTGTTGGACTCCACAGAGAAAACAAATTGATTCTCGTAAGGTATGACACTTAGAGTTACGTTATTGCTTGCGCCAATATGCGTCATGTTTCCAACCCACTCTGCCTTAATTGTGAAGTAGCCAGTAGCATACGGAATCCACTGAACGTAGTAGTGTCCAAGATTATCTGTAATGCTTGAGGTGATTGGGAACCATGTTGTGACTCCTGAAAAAGTGTAGTAAAGAACAACTGGCTCATTCTCTAACCCGTTTCCATAAAGGTCACATAGGGTGCCATTGATGTCAACTGTGAAGCCAACAAATGTGGACGACGAGCTTGTTGAAATCGAAATGGATGTAGGCATCTTCGTAGGAATCATATAGGAACACGATGAATTCAGGCCATCACTGAAAACCGTCAATGTAATGTTGAACAACATTGGTGCTGCGTAAGTATGGACTATTATTGGGTCAAATGTTGATGTTATGTTGCCATCTCCGAAACTCCAGCGATATTCTATTATGGGAATCACATGGGTGCCATTCCAGCCTGGTTGCGAGGATGAAGCATTGAAAGTTAGAGGTGAACCTACTTTCAGTGTCGATGGAGCCCACGTAAAGTCTGCAACTGGTGGATATGGCGAGCGCACCTCATTCATAAGTGGATAGCGGTCTCGATTTTTAGCATTTATAATGTATGGGGTATCACCGATTCCATCACCATTAGTGTCTAAACCGTTGTAGTCGCTCCAGTAGTTTCCGCCAGAGGGATAACCATTATCCCATATGTTTGTACTAGGATTAGAGTTGACTACTTGATATGTATTGTTTATGATATTATTGTGGAAGAAAACACAGTCTTGGAAATTGTCGGATATGCCCCAGCCAGCCCATCCTCCTTTGTTGTTTCTGATGACGTTTTCAAAGAATGTGTTGTTCCAGTGGTTGCCACCAATACCTACATTACAGTTCTCTATGATGTTTCCATAAACGGTGTTGTTATATGCCCAGTTAAATCCCAAGCCTGTATTATAGTAGCAGTCCTGTATGACGTTGTGTGAAATAATATTGCCAGACGAATGAAGTATTCTGATACCCTCATTATTGCCTGTTATAATGTTATCGGAAAAAGTCATGTTGACATAATTGTCCAACCATATTGCATTGCCTCCTCCCCTACAATGCTGAATCGTGAAACCACCTATCTTCACATTATCTGCTGTTACGGCCACAATACTTCCACTAGGCTCGTTGCTGCCTCCATCTATAATTGTCGACTCCCTTTTTTCACCTTTCAAAGTCAAAGTTTTATCGATGACAATAGGTCCAGAGTATGTTCCATTTCTAACTAATATTGTGTCCCCATCACTTGCATTATTAATAGTTTCTTGTATTGTGTGAAAGTCTGCGGGCCCATCATCATCCACAATCCAAGTTCTAGGCTCACGCCCATTCGGGACAGAAAGTTCGAAATTTCTAACATGAAACTCTCCCTCATTCCACATTCCGAATCCCACATAGCAAGTAGATTCAAAGGAGATGTTGGTCATATCATTAATGTCAAGTGATCCTAACAAAGTATTGTTTTCAAAGACTTGTGCCATAATATGAAATGGCGTTTTAAAGACCGACAATTTCATGGTGTACCATACATCCTCTTCGGCGGTTGCGAAGATAGTCCATGTCCAGCCACCTGCATACCTAGCCAGCAGAAATGTTCCATTGTCCCGATTGCCAAATTCAAAGTTTACTCCATGAGTAGACCCTGCGAAAGGTAAACTACCTCTCAACATTAATGCGAATCCTCCCATTTGAACAGCTTTCGCTTCTAAAGATACATTAAAATCTTCTTTTGGTCTAGATTCTTTGTAAAGTGTTATTGGGCTTCCAAGACTTCCCCCACCGTTGCTCCACAGTCTTATAGTGTCATCTGCTTCAAAAGAGTAGAAACCTCCACCATCTTCTATTTCCCAATCTTCAATTTGTTGACTCGAGTGCATTGTTATCGCACGAACGTTAACCGCCAAAGTTAACATACCAAGCATAATCAGTGTCAGAATTATTCCGGAAACTAGTCTTTTCAACAATTTCCTTTTCTCCTAATCCTAGAATAGTTCAATCAACAATGTATTATTTAAGAAGTGCGCGCGATAAGTTTGGAATTAGAGTGACAGAGAATCCTATAGTATTCTCACTTTTCGTTTTTTGAAGATAAGTAATCGATTAGTTTACTCCATTGGCCAGTCTCCCACATCGACCGCTCGCCATTGCGTGTAGTTCTCTTATACTCAACCAAAATTTCGCTTCGAGACTCCATCCAGCGACCAGCAGAGCGTCTACGAGAAATCAGCTCAAAGACTGGATATCCTAATCTTTCTGATGTAACTCGATGAAGGTAGGTAATTCTCTCGGAAAGAACAACGAAAGCGAATCGCACATTCTTCGCAATAGCTTTTAGTTGATCAAAATTTTTTCTTGTTCTCTTAGTCTGGTCTGTGACTGCATTATTCTTGATTTCCAAAATGGTGTCTACTTCATCCGGCGAATAAGTTAACTTTGTTGGGTCGATTCTAGGCTTCAGTAAAAGTAGGTCGATTTCTTTCTTTAAAGGGTAAATTTGAACACGAGCGTTTGACATGTTAAAACCTTTTTTGAGAAGATGATCACGAATTACATCTTCTGTTGCTTTTCCCGACGTTTCACCCTTTTCCCATGATGATAGTTCTTCGCCTCTCTGAGCAACATATACACGAGCTTCTGCAACCTTACCAGCTACTTCAAGGAGCATCTGAATTTCTTCACATAATTCCATGTAACATCCCCTTATATAAACCACAGATACCTTTTAAATTTTTTATCGTTTACTCCTTTTCACTTTTACTTATCTCTCTACTGCGCAGACATGTCGTTCAAGCAGTAGGCTTTTACGAGTTTAGAACTAACCACTAATTTTGCATGGAGGCTAAGCGAAATGGTTAGAATCCAATGTAGAGTTTCTAGGAAACGATATCTCGGAAGCAAACAAGCATACAAGTATGAACGCATGTCCTTGCACATTCCCAGCACATTTCACAACAAAGTTAAGCCCTTCCTAAAACAAGACTTAGACATGGATATAACCACAAAAAATGGCTCTCTTGTCATCACTTTGACCCCGTAAAAACGTTTCGGCACGCCGAAAACACCCCGCAAAAACAGGCTTTGAAAACCTTCATACAGTTGAATTTTGACACGGAAACGTAAAAGTTACTTAAATATCTGCATGCCGAAAGATTTCTCGCTAGGGGCGTTTCTGCCGCCGAAACGTTTTCTCGAGGGTTTAGCAACACAAAAACCTGTCTATTAATGTAAATAGCATCCTCTACACAAAATTTTCGTTTAACGGGTCGTACCGGTGAGACTACGTGTGGCGAGGCGTAAGAGGAAGAGTGGAAAGCTCTCAGTTTTCAAAGGCAGAGAAGCCAAACTTAACCATGCAATCTTCCACATCCTCGCCCTCAAAGGCCCGCTAATAATCTACGACATACACAAAGAGGTTAAAGCCCAAAAAGGTCTGAAACACACAAAATCCACAAACGTTCTTCGCAGAATAAAAGCCCTTGAAGAATCAGGCTATCTGGAGAAAGCCGGCACAAGAAAGACCCTGCCTGGTTCTGAGAGGGTACTTTACAAACTTTCCTCAAAAATATATTTGGCACTTTTGCTCAACAAAATAAACTTAGAAAGCTTCATCCAAACCGCAGACGAAGACACCATTACCGCAATGTTGGCTGCCATAATTCAGAACAAAGACCTAACTCCAAGCATGCACCGTGGAAAACCCAAAATTTGAACCCAGCCCCGACTAACATTTATTTGGTACCCCGGGATAGCTTCAAATATCGGTTTGAATTATCGGGGTTAAGGCACAATTCTTCATCCTTTCAGATAAATATCCTTAAAAAGACTTAAATTCGATTTAATGCCTTGCCTGTGAGCGAATCATTGCATTTGCGAGATTTGCAATGTCTTATTTTGCATGCTGGAAAAAATGTTTATTTATTTGATCTTATCCTTTCAAACATCTAAGGCGATGGGGCTCACCTTTAACCGCCCGAGCTTTGTGCCCAGACTGATAGCTTCTACAATCAATAAAAAAATGGAAGGAGAAAGAGTTGACTGAAAGTCTGAGAATCACAAGGAGGACCGCCTACGTAGCGGTCCTGGTAATGGGCATCGTCAGTATGCTTGGCGACATCGTCTACGAATCAGGCAGAGGAATAGCGCCGGATTACCTAAGGTTCCTCGGCGCGTCGGCTTTCATGGTCGGGGCTGTGAGCGGCGCCGGCGAGTTCATAGGATATTCGATCAGGCTTGTCAGCGGAGGCCTCGCAGATAGGACCCGCTCTTACTGGTTCTTCATCTTTCTCGGCTACGGCTTAATCCTTGCCATACCTTTCATGGGATTCACCACGAGTGTTGAGCTGGTGATGGTCCTTCTTCTCCTAGAGAGGCTGGGGAAGGCTCTTCGAGCGCCATCTAGGGATACAGTAGTCTCAATTGTTAGCAAAGGTATCGGATCGGGGAAAGCCTTCGGGATACATGAAGCTATAGACCAGATAGGCGCCGTGATTGGGCCACTGATCCTCGGCGGTGTCATGTTCTACACCTTGAACAACTACTCTATCAGCTTCAAGTTCCTGCTAGTCCCCTACGCTCTGATGCTGGTGGCAATCGCCTACACTTACGGCAGGATAGGAAAGACTGTGGACATAGAGGCAAAGAATATGGGCAGGAGCAAGGGCTCCCTCAACAGGGGTTTCTGGCTTTACAGTGGAGCAATCCTCTTCAACACCATCGGTTTGATTCCGGTCGCGCTCATACTCTACAAGGGATCCAGCATCCTGCAACCTTCAGGTCAACAGTGGATTGTGCCGCTTCTCTACGTCGTCGTTCAGTTGGTGGATGCGCCTATGGCTCTAGTCTCCGGAGTTCTGTTTGATAGGATCGGCGTTAAGGTTCTTGCTGTGCCGTTCGTCCTATCGATTTTTCCGGCGTTCCTGATCTTGTATGGTGGCCTCATGGGTGTGGTGGCAGCTTGCATCGTTTATGGGCTGGTGCTGGGGATGCAGGAGTCTATCTACCGTGCGGCTATTGTGAACTTGGCACCGTTGAGTAGGAGGGGAACTGCTTATGGCATCTTTAACATTGCGCTTGGGATTGGGACTCTTGTCGGTGGGGCTGTCTTTGGTTTCTTCATTGATCAAGGATACTCCGCTCTTGTTATGATGGGTTTCGCTCTCATAATGCAGATTGGAGCTTTGATGACTCTTAGGAGATACAGTAAACTTTTCTCTAAAACCATTTGAGAGATGGTATATTAAACTTGGTTTGACTATTGCTGTATAAATTTTTTGACTTCATTTAGTTCAATAAACGCTTCTAAGAAATGGCATCATTTGAACTTCACCTAAGCGTCAAAAACTCTAATCGTCATAGCTGCGATGATTGAAGCAAGAACAATGATTGACAAGTAAAACCTTAAACTACGTCTCTTCACTAGACAACCATTCCCCAAGCCATCATCCATTATTAGCACACAAAAATAAAAAGCCTAAAAATAGGCATAAAAAAATGGGTGTTGGTATAGATTCACGCAAATGCATTGGTAGCCCGGGATAGGTTCAAATATCGGTTTAAATTATCGGGGGTCAGGCAAAATTCTTTCTCCTTTCTATAAAAATTCCTAGGGTGACCTTAGAATCAAAATTTAAATGATTTTAGAATCGCAATTATCAGAATAAAACTTGCAATCGTTGCAAACTGATTGGCAAGCGGAAAAGCCGCTGTCACCACAATAGGAACAGAAACGCTGAAGATGTTTAACACAGCATGAAATGCAAAGACGCTCCATATATTCTCCTTGCTCTTGAAGAAAAGATAGCCGATAAAGATGCCGAAAAACAAGACGTGCACAAACTGTGTTTGAAAGAATTTTTCAATCCAGCTTAGCTGAAAAATGTGGATGTGTTGTAAAGAGAAAAACAATGTGGCGACAAAGATGCCCACAACGTAGCCATACCTTGACGAAATCCGTGTTTGAACATACCCTCTGTAAGCAACCTCTTCTGCGAACGCCCCAAAGACAGAGAATGCAAGATAAAGAACGAAAGCCAGAGGCAAGAAGTAAACAGCATAGTTTTCATAACCCCTCAGACTTGGAAAAGACGCGAATTCAAATCTGCTGCCAATAACAAAACTAATCAGATACCATAGTCCCAAATATAGCAGGGCAAAAATCACGCCGACGAGAACCATAACACGACTAGTCATCCTGAAGACGTTTAATGGGGGCTTCTTCGAATCTTTCTTCAACAAGAACAAAGCGAGAATCAAAACAACAGAATAAGATACAATCAACATGACGAATACTTGCTCCACATATGCGAATAACCACCACAATGGATATCGAAGCAGATAGATTAAGTAAGAAGCAACAAGCAGAAGAATAGCGCCAAGAGAGACTCTCCAACCACTTTCGGAAAACAAGCAAGCTCACCAATTACTCAATGACAGTGCAGCTTGATTATTTAATCTTAACCGAAACAAATGGAGAAGAACGAAATAGCGAAACTTGGCTGGAATTCGTGTAAGCCATATTTTGAATTTTGGTAGCCCGGGGTAGGTTCAAATATCGTTTAAAATATCGGGGATTACGCTGAAATTCTCTGTTCTTTCAGTAAAATGCCGCTAAACTGAACTTAACGTCAGATTCTGGTGAGGCTTATTTTGCCAATTTCTTCAAAAACTCGCTGCTGGTCATTACATGACCATACATAAATGGCCATTGATGAGTTATTAAATGCTTTTTGTGAGCTTGCTGTTCTTCATCGTCCATCGTTTCCACAAGATCCGACAATATGATAGTGAATAATCCTTTGGTGAAACCATCGATAAGAGTTGCGTTGACGCATGCTTCTGCGAACACACCAGAGAGCAAATATGTATCCCATTGATGTTTCCGAAAGAGTTTTGGAAGACCTACATCCGCAAAAGCAGAATAAGTATTCTTCGTGAAAACCTCATCAGATTCGCGTGGACTAATCCCATCATAGAATTCAACAGATTCCTCAACATCATGCTCAGTGTAAAAGGTTGCATGAGGATTTTCGCGATATAATCGATTGATGTTTTTCGGTAAATACTCCTCCCTCCAAGGAGTTGACCGAATCCAGATTATTTTACCACCAAGTCCGCGATACTCTTTAGCAAACTCTACGACACGAGGAATCATTTGCCTTATTCTATTAAATGTGATATTTATTTCAGGATGCTCAAACTCTTCACTGCAACATACATTCATCAGATCGACCACAATCAGAGGATACAAGCCAACAGTTGCGTTGATAACAGGTTTTTCAATTTCGGATGTTTTATCCATACATGCCATCTCGGGCTGAAGAAGATGACTAAGCTAAAATCACGTCAATTTAAAAGTTTTGGGCAGAAGCACTTCTGCACAGAATACCATAAAAACGTAACAGATGTGTTAGTAGCCCGGTATAGGTTTGATCTCCCGTCTACGATGTTTTCGTGTCTATGTTAGATATGTCCGTTTTGAGACTAGATACTTTGCAAGCCCCTCCAAAGTACTGGGTACTTTGCTGACGCCAGAAATCACTTAAACTTTTGAAGCAACATAGTTAGAGGTGAAATTGTTTGGTCAATTTGGTTGAAAATTGGGAAGCTCTAGAGGATTACGCTGGGGACAAGCAGGGTTTCTATCAACTTTTAGGCGATAGTGAAGCTGTGGAAATCCGCGTAGCCACCGGCAGACTTGGCTTCAAGAAGGAATTCGACAACAAAGGCGACATATTGCTCAACCGCATCCTAACTTTCTGCAAATCCCGAAACTTCATCAAAATAAGCGAAAACGTCAGAGACGAGTTCTTCTTCAAATAACCGATGGAGACGACGCCATAAGCAACGTGCATGGTGAAACTTATGAACAAAACCATCCCGAAAGCTTCAGCAATCCACATCCGCTATAGAGACCACGTACTCTTCAGAAAAGACAAGAAGGACCTTGGGTAATGGCTGCTTCCACAATGCTGTCTACTCGCAGCATACTTGGCAAAAAAGCAGGTTCAAAAAACGGGAAGTCCGAGCGGCCTGCACAGCCACCCATAAAATGTCCCGAGTGCGGCGGCTTAAGAATCTGGAAGGACGGCTTACGCTACATCAAGAGCGAAACCGGAACAATAGCCATTCAACGTTACATATGCCGCAGCTGTGGCAGACGCTTCAGCGAAACCGATCCTGCGCCCCCCAGCCCTCGCAGACGAGAACTCTCCCCGAGGAGAAAAAAAAATGTTGACCTATTTGGCTCATATTTGAAGCCTAATACAAGTCATTTTAAAGCGAACGGGCTAACTTTATCTCGCCAAGTATGCGTCACCGAGACGCAAGGGGCGAAAAACTTGGTCAAAGTGGAAACCCGACAAAAGCGGGCTGCGGGGGCCACAACAAAACTAAACGAAGCTGACATGAAAGGAAAAATCTTTGAATACACATGGTGGATGAAGAAGCAAGGCTACCGAGAATCAACAATCATGCTGGGAACACGCCTCATGAAGAGGTTAGTGAAACTCGGCGCCAACATACTAGATCCAGAATCAGTCAAAGAAACCATAGCCAAACAGGATACATGGAATGAAAACACAAAGCTAACCGTCGTCAACATATACACAGCTTTTCTTAAGATGATCGGGCAGACTTGGATCCCACCCATATACAAGGAAAAACGAAAACTGCCTTTCATACCAACCGAACGAGAAATAGACCAACTAATCGCCAGCTGCGGAAAGAAAACAGCCACATTCCTACAAACACTGAAAGAAACAGCTATGAGATCCGGTGAAGCGTTAAACCTAGAATGGATTGACGTGGACATAGATCGAAAAGTCATTAGAGTAACTCCTGAAAAGAACAGCAACCCCAGAATCTTCAAAGTAAGCAACAAACTAATCGCAATGCTAAACAATCTGCCGAGAAAATCAAGAAGAGTATTTACGACAACCCTAGGCACCATTAGAGGAACCTTTCATTATTCAAGACGGCTAGCCGCCGAAAAACTTCAAAACCCCAGAATCCTAGAAATCCACTTCCACACCTTACGCCACTGGAAAGCAACAATGCTCTACCACCAAACAAAAGACATCTTACACGTCATGAACTACCTAGGCCACAAAAGCATAAAGAACACTTTGCTTTACGTTCAACTATCGAAAGTACTCTTCGAAGACATGCCAGACGAGTTTACAACTAGAGTTACCAAATCAGTGAAGGGAGCACGAGTACTCATAGAAGCAGGCTTCAACTTCGTCTTAGAAATGGACGGAGTGAAAATCTTCAGAAAAAGAAAGTGAAAGCAGTGAAGGAAACCAAAAACCCAACAGATATATCCCAAAAACTAACAGATAGGGATTTTTCCTTGAGCTAGTTCCATACAGAATTTGTCTATGTTTTCCAGTTCGTAATCTAATACTTCTTTTATTTTGTGTTTGACCGTTTTTATGTGGTTGTTTCCTTTCATTATTACTTGTGCTGCTGCAATTGCTGGGTGATCTATGGGAGTTCCGATTTTGCTTAGCAGCCAAATGTAGACTTCTTCAACTTCAGGCACTTGCTCATAAACGTCTCGCGCTATTTTGTACGTTAGAACATTGTAAATTTTTCCAACATGGCTTACTGGGTTCTTGCCAGCCGCAGCCTCTGAACAGAAAGGCCTGTTTAGCGATATTAAGCCGTTTACACGGTTTCCTCTGCCCACCTCCCCAGAGTCACCGCTGTCTGCACTTGTACCCAAAACTGTTAGGTACATACCATCCAAACCTCTTCCACGCACATCCAAAGTGTTTAGTTGCACATCAATTTCATCGAAATCAGTGTTGGCTTTAACGAACTTTTTGGTTTCTTCGCGGATTTTCGCTTTTTTGTCGAAGTAGTCTTCCTCGCTGCTTACGTAACGGTCGACGAAAGCCATTGAAACTGTTAAGTGTAGGTGGTTGTTGTTTCTGTAGCCCATGACTTTTATGTCTTCACCTGATTCTGGAAAGCGTTGCTTAAACTCCGTTGAGTTTAGAAACTGTTCAGTTTTCCGAACTACCTTCTCCGTTGTAGTCATAGGTGCGTAGCCAACAGCTGCCGAGGTGTCATTTGCCCCCAAAACTTTGCCTTTTCGCTTAAAAATGTCCACGAGGCCAACTGAGCCTGGCTTCAGCTCAACTTGATATTTCACATGTTTTTCCGGGTCTACAAATCGCATGTTTTTTCTAAACCATTCTTTGGCAACGTTTACGGCTATTTCACTGACGTTTATTTCTTCGCCGTTGATCTTTGAGGTTGCCCTATCGCCGAACACAAAAAGCATTGGTTGTTTCACTAAGCCCCCGCCGAATCTAGGTTCAGCTTCTCCCGCCACAAGTAAAGACTTGTCCACATTATGATGCAGTATTGCACCGGCTTTCTCTAAGTATATCTTGCTTAAACGTACAGAAATTTGGTCCATTACCGCGTCACAAATGTAGTCTGGATGTCCAAGGCCTTTTCTTTCAACGATTTCTATACGTTGCTTCTTAAGCGGAGTCTGTTTCAAGTCTTCTACAATTATGTTCCGCATGACTGATCATCCTTCGTAAACCTTCAGTTGCACTGATAACAAATATATACTTTACTGCATTATTTATAGTCAAAAATAACTGGTGGTTATTTTGGTAATCACAGGCACTATGCTCAAAAGGTTGAGAATAAAAGCGAGATTGACGCAGAGAAAACTGGCTGAACTTGCCGGTGTTTCTCAAGCTCATGTGGCAAAAATAGAACTTGGGAAGGTGGACCCGCGGCTATCGACAATTAATAGAATATTAGAAGTTTTAACAGAAGGAAAAAAGAGGAAATGTAAGGACGTAATGGTTGAGGGCGTACTTTTTGCAAAGCCAAACGACAGCATTCTGAAAGTAAGCGATGTTATGATGAGACACGCCATTTCTCAGTTGCCCGTATTGTTGGGAAACAGAGTGGTTGGAACAATAATGGAAGAAAGCATAATTAGAAATTTAAGTTCAAACATCGCAAACGAGAAAGTTAAAAACATCATGGGTCCACCCTTACCCATGGTCTCAGAGGAAACATCCATAGATGTAATCCATCCGTTGCTTGAAATACATCAAGGCGTGTTGGTTGCAAGAAACAGAGAAATCGTTGGAATAATAACACGGTCAGACCTTCTAAAAACAATAGGTTAAAATGGTGTTGCACATGCAAATTGAAGAGTTTAATCAAAAAGCAAACGAAGCAATCGAAGAGCTAAAAGCAGCAAACCCGAAGGAAGCAATGATAATTCACCATGACGATGCAGATGGCTTATGTTCAGCCGCTATTATAAAGAGGGCTTTGGAACGTGAAAAAGTAAAAATCAAAACGTTCTGCCTGGAAAAAGTTTACACTGAAGTAATCGAAGATTTACATTCAAAAGCTGGCCAAACAATTTTTTACGTGGACTTAGGCTCTCCACATGTGGATTTAATATCCGAATATAATAAAGGCAGAAACCTATCCATAATTTTGGATCATCACGACCCTAAATCGTCTAAAAACCCGAAGGTTTTGGATTTAAACCTTGAGCATTTCGGCTTTAAGGGCGAAACAGATTTTTCAGGCGCAACATGCTGTTATCTATTTGCAAAAGCCCTGAACAACGCCAATCAAGACCTAAGTTATCTAGCTCTTGTCGGAAGCTGCGAAATCCCACAAGGGTTTCTAGGAATAAACAAGATGATTTTGCAAGAAGCCCTAAAGAACGGAATAGTCCAACAAAAAGGCAAAATCATGAAATAACAAAGTTCAAAATCCGGGTCAATCCCCTGTTTTCGAAACTTCAGATTTTAGGGGCTGCAGGTTATTATGAAGGTGGACCTGAAATCGGAATAGATGTTTGTCTTGAAGGGTTAAGCAAAGACGCAAAAGATAGGGTTAACGCTTTGGAGACTCGACGTAAGGAGGTTAACCGAAGGCTTTTGGGAAGGCTTTACCGTGAGAGGCTCAAGGAGACAAGACACGTTCAATGGTTTGACGCTGGAAGCATGTATGTTGGCATGGGCGTAAAAGTGATAGGGCAGTTTTGCTCTTTCTTGTCTTACAAGGCACGCCTAATAAAACCCAACAAGTATATCCTAGGATTCGTAGATGTGCCACGAGAAATTCCGGGTTGGGGAAAACTAGAGGGAAACTTTGTTAAGGGTTCTGTTAGAGTGCCAAAAATTATGCAGTCGCAAATTGAGGAGGGAAAACTGCTAGGAGCCGTGAACCTTCTAGATAAAGCATCTGAAGGCTTCGGAATAGCTGATGGACATCAGTATGCCGCAAGCGTGGTAGTGCCAACAGACAAAAAACAGATACTTATAGAGAACGCTGAAAGAGCAATTGGGGCCCTCTGATTGATGCAAGGTATGTGTTTGCTCAAATCAGCGTGTTAAGTTAGAGCGTTAAAGTGGAGTGATGAAAATTATGAATATGTCTACAGTCAAATACGCTGTTGTTCGACCTGTACCAGATTCCTACGATCATTGTGTAAGGACAAACACTGAAAAAATAGACGTTGCCCTTGCCAAGAGTCAACATTCGCGATATTGCAAGGCTTTACAGAAGCTCGGACTGGAACTCATCTGGATAAAAGGTGACAACACTCTTCCAGATAGCTGCTTTGTAGAGGACACAGCCATAGTATTGGGGGAGAAGGCAATAATCTGCAACATGAAAACAAAATCCCGAGCCAAGGAAGTGGTTGAAGTTGCCAATGTGTTGGAAAAATCAAAAGAGACATATCACATTAAACCGCCAGTCACCATTGATGGCGGAGACATTCTCAAAATTGAAGACAAAGTTTTCGTAGGGCTCTCAGCAAGAACTAATATTCACGCTATATGTCAGCTTAGAAAAATTCTAAAAAACACCAACTTTGAGCTAATCCAAGTGGCCATTCACAATGTACTTCATCTAAAGTCTGCGTGTACTTATCTTGGAAATAACTGTGTTATACTTTCAAAGGGACATTTTGACACAGACATTCTGCGAGATTATAAGAAAATTATGGTTGCAAGAGGAGAGGAATACGTTGCAGATTGCCTTGCCATAAATGGAACGGTCTTGATGGCGAAAGGCTTTCCTAAGACGAAGAGACTTGTAGAAAAAGAAGGCTTTTTCGTCAAAGAATTGGAAATGTCAGAGTTTCGCAGAGGAGACGGCGCCCTGACGTGTCTGTCAATTTTATGGTAATTTTTTCAACCAAAACACACTACCCCCCTCCTATTTTAGGAAACATTACTTGACATAGGTGTTAATACGTCTGCGAGAAAGATGTTTTTATTGTTATTCCAAAAACGTGAATAGTTAACTAAAATCGAAAACCTAGCTAGAATCCTGCTTTAATTAGGTTGCATGAGTTCTCTTACGGATGATTGTTGCGTACGAGCCTTGACACAGTATAAAGCCTAGTCTTGGTTAAAGATCACAAGTAACACGCTGGAGCAAACAGTACATATGTGTTTTGAACCTTTTCTTTGCCCCAGAAATCCTTAGTAATTATTAATGCTTTTTCGGGTTTGTAGGTTTTGATAAAGCTTCTCAGACTCCTCGGGATTTTCGGCTTCTTGAACGCTTGATATTTGGCTTCTACGGGAATGATTCTGTCGTTCAATCTGAAAATGAAATCGACTTCTGCCTTCGCTATTGTTCTCCAGTAATTTATCGTTTCATCGGGAAAACTGTTTTTCAAGCATAGAAAAACATGGTTTTCAATTAACGCGCCGGCGTCTGGTCTTCTTTCCAGAGGGTTGAAGTTGCCCACTATGTAATTTCGCAGTCCCAGATCAAAAAAGTATACTTTGGGATTTTTCTTCAATTCCGTTATGGGATTCCTGTAGAAAGGCTGAATCAGTTTCATTATGTAAGTCTCTGACAGTATTGAAATCATCCTTTTTACTTCTTTGTAATAGCTCTGGCATGTTGAACTGAGTTCGTTGTAATTTATCAATTTTCCAGTTAGAGTTGCCAGAACCCTGACGACGCATCGGTACTTGAAAGCGTCGCTGACTTTTAGAAACTCAACAACATCTTTGGAGACGTACGTGTCATAGATACTCTTCAATACCATTCTCTTGGTTCCAAAATCCTCCGCCTTAATCACCGCAGGGTATCCCCCAAAAGCCAAATACTCGTTGAGTAAGGAAGCAAACTCTTTCAGGAAGATATCCCTCTCAGCGAAAACCTCGCCGTTGAGCAAGAACTCTTTGACATAGTTATTCCTATTTTCATATATCTTCGCAAGTCTGGGATCCTTTGCGACTAGGAATTCGTGAAAACTGAAGGGGAAAAGTTCAAAGAAGAACACTCTTCCAACTAGAAATTTTGCCATTGCTCCGCTAAGCTCCAAGGATGAACTGCCAGTGACTATAAACTTCGCGTTCTCAAAGGTGTCGTACAACAGCTTTAGTGTTTTCCCTGGGTCTCTCACATAATGGTACTCGTCCATCAGAAAATAGTGTTTACCTTCCCTCAGCAAGAAGCTCTTGATATATTCTTTGGCGTTTGCTTCAAAGGCCGCAAGAACGTCGGGGTCTTCAAAATTCAAGAAAACCACGTTATTTCCTTTCAACTTTTCTTGAAGAATTTTCAAAACCGTCGTTTTGCCAGACTGCCTCGGACCTTTAATCGCGTATGCCTCTCTTCTATCCAGCCATTTCATTAGGTCAGGTAGAATGTCCCTCGGAAATATCTCAGCTTTCATATTTAATATTAGTATTCTTTAATGTTTTTAAATTTTACTAATGTTAAAAATAACCAAGTCTCTACGAATAGCATATCGTCCCAGAAAACAGCAACTCGGAAACCGGGTTAAAATCCTGCTTTTATTAGGTTGCGTGGTTTCATGAGTTCTCTTAAGACTATTGTTGCATAGGAACCACGATACAACGTAAAGCTTATTTTTGCTTTATGTTTTGATGGGTTAGCATGATCTTCTGAGATTTCCTCCAGTGAGAAACTATTTAGTGGAACTGTTGCTGCCCGCAGTCTTCCTCTCAGGCTTATTTCTGGAACCGCTTCAATTTTGAAGTTTTCCATAGCAATATCCTCTTCTTGTAGAATTTGTTTTTCGATTTCTCCTTGAACGCCTTTAGAAGGATGCTGTTTGAAGCCGACTAATGGAATTGCCAACTGTATTTTTCCAGTTTGAATTGCCTTGTTGATTCCTTCGCATGCATCTGTACTTACTATTTTGCACATTCTTAGCATTGGCAGTCCAGGACGCTCCACATTTACAACATAATCTCCAACCTTAGCCCTGTTCAACGGAAGCCCTTTCCTTATTCTTTTGCTTAGGAACTTGTTGAACAAGTAAGCCTGACAAGCTTGTGGAAAAAGCCTTCTAAGCTTTGGCGGCAGTTTCCTAAAAGCACCTATGAAATCGTCTGGGTTCTTGGCTAAATGGTTAAGCATTAGACGTTCATAATGTAGTTTTTTTGGAAAATTCTTTAGGGCTTGCTTAAAGTCTTGCGTTTTCTGCAGTTGTTCCCGTGTCCATCGAGATTCTGGATGCTCATGCAGGCTTGACTTGGCTAAATAAAGTATTGCTGCTTTCTCGAAATTTTGTTGAACTAGGGCTTTCCCAACC
>Ga0315549_1000591_pt1 | contig 42515 bp, 42 predicted proteins | sample SalMarSW160200MG_FD_203101 | JGI IMG/M metagenome (GOLD analysis project Ga0315549, IMG submission 203101) | Salt marsh sediment microbial communities from the Plum Island Ecosystem LTER, Massachusetts, United States - Salt Marsh Sediment SW1601-200 ...
AAAAGTTTACTAAGTTAACCTGGGAATGGGCTAATAAGAGACGAGAGGATATCAGACATCAACACCAGCTACTGGGAGCCTCTTGTGATTGGACAAGGGAGAGGTTCACCCTGGATGAAGGCCCGAGTAAAGCAGTCCGTACCGCTTTTGTCCGTTTATACAACAAGGGGTTAATCTATCGTGGAGAGCGGATGATAAACTGGTGTCCCCGCTGCCAGACTGCCCTCTCCGACCTCGAGGTAGAACATAAAGATATTGTCGGACACCTTTACTATGTTCGCTATCCTCTAACCGAAAACGAGGGCTTCGTCACCGTAGCTACTACCCGACCAGAAACTTTCCTTGGCGACACGGCTGTGGCAGTGAATCCTGAAGATACGCGCTACAAAAAACTCATAGGCAAGAATGTCACCCTCCCTATTATCGATAAGGAAATCCCCATAATCGCTGATGATGCTGTTGATACTTCTTTCGGCACCGGAGCATTGAAGATAACTCCAGCCCATGACCCCACCGACTTCGAAGTAGCTCAGCGTCATAATTTGCCACTGGTAGATATCATGAACCCCGATGCTACTATGAACGAGAACTCCGGGCCATATCAAGGATTGGAAAGGTTTGCCTGCCGAGATAGGGTATTAGCCGACCTAAAAAACAAAAAACTTTTGGAGAAAATCGAGCCCTACTCTCATTCGGTAGGACATTGTGGTCGTTGCCAGACGATGATTGAACCCAAAGTCAGCCTGCAATGGTTTGTCCAAACACAACCCTTAGCTAAAGCTGCCATCGAGGCTGTCAAAGATGGCAGGGTCACTATAATTCCGGAACGGTTCGCCAAGATATATTTTGACTGGATGGAAAATATCAGGGATTGGTGTATCAGCCGACAACTATGGTGGGGACATCGCATCCCAGTATGGAATTGCCAGGACTGTGGCAAGTTGACGGTATCGGTAGATGAACCTTCAGCTTGTACTCATTGTGGTTCAAAACAAATCATCCAAGACCCTGATGTACTTGACACCTGGTTTAGCTCAGCGCTATGGCCACACTCTACGCTGGGCTGGCCAGAGGATACTGAGGACCTCCGCTATTTCTATCCCGGCTCAGTAATGGAAACCGGCTATGACATCCTTTTCTTCTGGGTCGCCAGGATGATTATGATGGGACTGGAAGATACCGGCGAGATACCTTTCCATACTGTTTACCTCCATGGCTTAATCCGCGATGAAAGCGGAGAAAAAATGAGCAAATTGCGAGGGAATGTTATAAACCCTGCCGAAGCTATAAGCAAGTATGGTGTTGACGCTCTCCGATTTGCTCTAACTACCGGGACTTCACCGGGGAATGATATAAATCTGGGCAAAAGTAAATTGGAATCCAGCCGCAATTTTGCTAATAAATTGTGGAATGCCACCAGATTTATCCTTCAGAGCCTGGACGCTGAAAGGCTAGAAGCACAGCCAATAGAGTCCCAACCGCAGAGAATAGAAGACCAATGGATTGATGGCCAGCTCAACAAGCTTGTTAAAAATGTTACCGGGCTGATGGAAGAGTTCCAATTTGGTGAAGCAGAGCAGCAGATTTACGATTTTGTCTGGTCGAAGTTCTGCGATTGGTATATTGAAATTGCTAAAATACGACTTCGTAGCCAATTAACCCCTTCACCTTTGCCCTTCCTGGTCAATACATTGGAAAAATCACTGCGCCTTTTGCATCCTTTCATGCCTTTCGTTACCGAGGAATTGTGGCAAAGCTTAAAGCAACGCCTACCTGACAAAGACCAAATGCCGGCTTCCATAATGATAGCTCCTTATCCCCCCGCTGACGATAAAGCATTTGCTCCAGAAGCAGAGCGGGTGATGGATTCCGTAATAGAGATTATCCGCTCCATCCGCAACGTTCGGGCTCAATATAAGGTAAAACCAACCAGATGGATTGAAGCCCAAGTTTATGCTGATGAGCTTCTTTCGGGTCTTATCACACAAGCGAATATAATAGAAACACTGGCTAAAGTTCGGCCCTTAACAATACTCGGTCGCCAGAAAAGGGAACCCACTAAAGATAAAGCCCTGGTTTTGGTGTTGAAAGAGGCTGAGGTAGTTTTGCCTTTGGCAGGCATGGTGGATCGTCTTGCTGAAGAACAACGACTGGTAAAGGAAAGCGAGGAAATCAAAGGAAGAATTGCCCAACTTGAAGCCAGGCTAAGAGATAATGCCTTTTTAAGCAAAGCGCCATCTCAGATTATTGAAAGGGAGAAACAAAAGCTTGCTATGCTCGAAGATAAATTGAAAAGGTTACACCAAGAATTATCTCAACTGAGCTCATCATCGGCTGATAGCTGACAACTCTCAGCCTTCAGGGGTGGAAGGGCGAAGTGGTCTAGCTTTGAGTTCCAATATCTCATGCAACTTTGTCAGGGCTTTTTTGGTATCGCTAGCCACGCAGGATTTATCACGCCTTTTTATACGATATTTAAATAGCCAATAGGTAAATTCATTAAGCCCGCTCAGGCTTATAGACCTGAGCTGAGGATAATGTCTCTCTTTTCTGAACTGCTTTAAAAGGGCAAATTGAGTGGCACCATAAATGCGTTGGTAGGCCTCGTCGACTACTCCGTTATCGTTGTTCAAACCTAAAACTCTCTTTTTCTTTCGTATCTCTTCAGTTACAGCCAAAAAGAGAAATTTTTCCACAAGAATGCCATAGAAATAGTTGAGGTGAGCCTGGTATTTAGAAGCACCGATTATATTCTTAAACTCGTCTTTAGATAATTCTATTGGTGGTATACCGAAGAAGAGAAGATTTGCCCGCTCCATTTCTGGAATAAGCCCATCGAGCTCCTCACATAACCTCTCCGCCAGAACTAACCAATCGAAAGCTTCGTTGTCAACAAGATACTGATAATGTCGCCCGTCATAGTCCTCTTCAGAACTACGCCAGAGACGAATGGCTTCAAGCACGGCCACATACCAATTCTTGCCTTCAGCAATAGCACTTTTCAGCCCTCGGATTGCTTGAGTATCTCGAGTAGACACTCCAGCCACCTCCACAATTATTCCGGAAAGTCATATTATACCTCCATCAGCCCAAAGACTCAAGGCGCAGTATGAGTTCTAACGTAAATTGACAGCGCCCATTTTTCTAGGCTATTATCTACTTCTTGGTGGAAAACACCTCTGAGCACAATCCGACACTTGCTGAAGTAGCTGATGCTTTCCTATCAAATTTACCGCCGGGGGAAAGGGTAAAAACACAGGCAGAGATATCTAAATTCGCCAGATGGCTTGGCTTATCCAGACAAGTAAAAGACGTTAGCCCTGTGGACGTGGCTAGCTATGGTGAACAGATTACCCCATCGGCAGTCAAACCCCTCAGGTCTTTTCTTACGTACATCCGGAAAAAGAAATTCAGCAGCATAAGTTTAGCTCCTCACCTCAGGGCGAAAAAAACTTATTCAAAAACAGTCGCCGTTTGGCAAAGTGGTCAGGTCCAGGCTACCCTAACTGCACAAGGCTACGCAAAATTAGAGAAGGAATTAGCCAACCTGAAAAATCAACGCTCCCAAGTTATTGAGGAGGTACAAAAAGCAGCCGCTGACAAGGACTTTCGAGAAAATGCCCCCCTGGCAGCAGCTAGAGAGCGTAAGGCACATTTGGAAGGAAGAATTAAGGAGATAGAGTCAATCTTAAATCAGGCGAAGATAGTGGGGGAATACCAGGACACATCCAGGGCAAAATTCGGAGACACAGTAGTGCTTCGTGACTTATCCTCAGGCAAAGAGTTCAGCTACACTTTAGTCGATCCCCGAGAGGCAAATCCAGCCAAGGGTAAACTTTCTGTTGCTTCCCCCATGGGCAAAGCAATCCTGGATAAAGAAAAGGGGCAAACGATTGAAGTTGTCGCTCCTGCCGGTACTTTCTGCTGCCGCATTGAAGACATTTTGGTCCTCTCAACAAAAGGACAAGTAAGCCCACAGTGACATCAAGAACTGCCGGGTACAAATTGAGGAAGACGGGACTTAAGCTACACTAATCCTCGTCAGCTTTGCTTGTGAAAAGATTTCAAACTTTGTTGATTCACCTGCCATATGGCATAATGAATTAAGTCGCAGGAAGCGGAGGGATCGCATAGTGGTCTAGTGCGGGCGCCTGCTAAGCGCTTACTCCGAGTTATCGGGGTCGAGGGTTCGAATCCCTCTCCCTCCGCCACCAAATAGAAATCTGGAGAAAATGCCAGCCCTCTGACATACTACCAATAGTTGTACCGCGATGATATCAGCAATACTCCTAGCTGCCGGTGAATCAACTCGCATGGGGCAGCCAAAGCAACTGATGCCTTTCGGCCAGAGTACCATTGTGGAAGGAACCATTGACAATCTTTTGAATTCGGCAGTAAGCGAGACTATCGTGGTGCTGGGATATCAAGATGAAGAGGTACGAAAAACCGTAGCCGGAAAACCGGTTAAGATAGCAATAAATCCAGATTACCAGCAAGGGATGAGTACCTCAATAATTGCTGGATTAAAACAGATTGATAAACGAGCTCGGGCAGTTCTTATTGCCCTGGGTGACCAGCCTTTTGTTGACAGCCAGACCATCAATAGTTTGGTGGAGGCATTTATAGCTAATAATAGAGGAATTATTATCCCGGTTTATCAGGGCAGAAGGGGAAATCCGGTTATCTTTGCTATCGGGTATAAAGGCGAACTCTTGAATCTAAAGGGAGACGTTGGTGGCAGGGAAATAATCAAGCGTCACCCTGACGATGTGCTTGAAGTGGCGGTCAACTGTGAAGGCGTCTTGCTTGACATCGATACTATGGAAAACTATACTTCGATAATATTGAATCCAGCTAAAAGTATAAGAAAGGATAGATATGGAGAAAGCTAACAAAAGCAGGGATGATGAGTGGCAGAGTTGGATTCGAGTCATCATTGGGATTCTGGTATTTGGTTCTATCTGGGGATTGCTTGAGGCTACGCTGGGTGGCTTTCTCAATATGATTATATTCCCCAACAAGGGCGCCATAATGGGCGGCATCGGTATGGCTATTATGGGTGTAGCTCTGGCTATCTATCGGAAGCCAGCTATGCTGCCGGGCATAGGTATTGTTGCTGCCTCGTTTAAGTGGCTCAATTCCTGGCTCCTGTTTGTACCAGCCAGCGCTGTATTTATTATCAACCCGGCTATGGCCATCTTTCTGGAATCTCTGGCATTTAGCTTGGTGGCAACTTTTTTGATGTATCGGATAGATAAAAATGTCTATGTTGGCGCTTGGGCTGCGTTTCTGGCTGGCCTTATAAGCGTCACTGCCTATGGCTATTTCAATGCATACATAATGCATGCCCCCCTCTTTGAGCGTATGGGGGTCAGCAGTGTTCCCGAATTTATCGCCAGCCATGGCGTGATACAGGCGGTTTTCTTTGGTATGCTGGCGCCTCTGGGTTATCTGGTAGGTAGGAAGCTGGCGGCTACTGCTCCAGTGTTTTTACGCAGACCTCTTTATTACTACGCTACATCAGCGGCCATCATCTGTTTTTGCCTGGTAATCAGTGTGGTAGCCGTACTGGCCGGGCTTTAACCAGAATATGGTCATTATTATCACTGGCGCCATAGGGATTGGCAAGACTACGGTCTGCGAAAAGGTGGTAAAGATAGTCCGCAGTTCAGGCTATTCGTGTGGTGGCATCCTAACACATAAAGCAACGCATGAAAGCCTTATCGCTTTAGATATTCAAACTGGAGAAAGGGCAATTCTGGCCAGTACTGATAATACATTTGACGGCCCGCGAACTCCCAGATATTCATTCAATCCTGAGGCTATCAAATTCGGCATCAGGGCAATAAACAAAGCGATTGATTCGGACGTTCTTATTATAGATGAACTCGGGCATCTGGAACTGGATGGTGAGGGATTTGCCAAGAGCCTGGAGTTCGTCAAGACAGGAAGAGTCAAAAACTCTATTCTGGTTATCCGGAAACAGCTTCTTTCCGCCTTTTTAGCTCAGTTAGGCGATAGCCCTGCAATCTTTGAGACAACTATTAGCACTCGCGACCGGTTACCCCGTAAGATATGCTCATCCCTGATTGGCAATCTACCTGATTTTTCATCCTAGGTGCGCATCGGCTAGAATTTAAGGATACCATCAAGAGCAGACATTCCAGCAAGTTTACGGTTCACTGCCCTCGCACCTCACTTCAGCTTTTTTCATCCTTCGAATTCATTCTCTTGGTTTCGCCAGAATGAAGCACTACACAGGTTTTGCTTCACAAACTTGGTTATGTTAAGATATGCGCTTGTAGTTTTCCTGAGTTGCTGAGGGAGGTAACCGATTACCCAGGCAAGGCTTTAAATCTTAAGTTGGGAGATAGCAATGAAAAAGATGAATAGAGTTGAAGGGCAGAAAAGGAGGGGAATTAGCCAAAGTGCAGCAACCACGAGCAGAACCGCTGAGAAGAATATCAGTCTCACAGTGAATGGGAAGCTGCACCAGCTTATGGTCGGCAAAGATGTCAACCCCGACCACACGCTGGCTTATACCCTGAGGGAAACGCTGGGCTACACCGGAGTAAAGATAGGTTGTGATCACGGTTCCTGCGGATCCTGCACCGTTCTCATGGACGGGGAGGCAGTTCTGTCCTGCACGATCCTGACTGTTGAGTGCGATGGTAAGGATATAACCACCATCGAGGGCCTGGAAAATAGAGAATCCGGCGAGTTACACCCGCTTCAGCAGGCCTTTATCGATTACACCGCCTTTCAGTGCGGGTTCTGCACGCCGGGCATAATCCTGAGCGCCAAAGCACTGCTGGATAAAAACCCTTCGCCGACGGAAGAGGAGATAAAGCAAGAGCTGGCAGGACACTACTGCCGCTGTATCAGTCACTATCTGGTTATCAAGGCAATCCAGTCGGTAGCCGAGAAAGGCAGGTGACGTCAATGGTCGAGAAATACAGGCATATAGGCAAGGCAACACATCGTAAAGATGCTCGGGCAATCGTCACCGGCAGTGCAAAGTATATTGATGATATCAAGCTTCCAGGAATGCTACAGGGGAGGGTTTTGCGTAGTCCGTATCCCCATGCCCGTATAAAGCACATCGACACTAGTAAGGCAGAGGCATACCCGGGGGTTAAGGCAGTACTAACCTACAAGAATGTCCCCCCGTGGATAGGTGGAATACCCTATCACCGCCCCGTCCTGGACAGCACGATGCGTTTCGTTGGCGACGCCGTGGCTCTGGTGGCGGCCGAGACCGGTGAGAGCGCCGAGGAGGCCCTGGAGCTGATAGAAGTAGAATACGAGCAACTGCCGGCCGTCTATGAAATGGAGGAAGCTACCAGGCCTGGTGCACCCCAGCTCCACGAAAGGATTCCGGGCAATGTTTTTCCCCGTGGTTTCCGCCCCATCGGAGAGAAACCCCTGCAGGAAATCGTTATGGGCGACGTGGATAAGGGCTTTAAAGAAGCCGACTTTATCACCGAGGGAACCTGCGGCTACGAGAATATCCCAAACCCTCTGCCACCTGAGCCTCCGGGAGTGATAGCCACCTGGGAAGACCAGGAGCACCTGACCATATACACAGCATCGCAATCGGCGGCCATGAACCGTAACTTCCATCAACCCCTTCTGGGGATGGTTGACATGCGGGTTATCGGTACCCACTGCGGTGGTAGTTACGGGACCAAAAACGCCAACATGATACCTATGGTTCATGCCGCGGCGCTGGCTAAAGCAGCGGGAAGGCCAGTCAAGGTATATTTTAACAAGGAAGAGCATTTTAACGCCTACTCATTGCGACTGGGCTCACGCATTCACGCCAGGGTGGGCATCAAGAAGGATGGCACGATAACGGCTCTGGAGGGCGAGTGGCTTGTCGATACCGGCGCCGCTTCCGAGATGGCGCAAGTTCAGATTGCCGTTGGCTGCGGTGAAGCGCAGCTGGCGCTGAGGTGTAAGAATTGGAACCTGCAACCCAAGCTGATATGCACCAACCACAGCCCTGCAGGATGCGTCAGAGGTTTTGGCGGTCAGGAGCTCAAGAGTTCACTCCTGCCGCTTATGGCGATAGCCATGGAGAAGGCAAACCTTGACCCGCTGGAGTTCTTCAAGAAGAACTACGTCAAGCCTGGTGACGGTTATTTCTGGCGGGACGGGCTCTGGTGGGACTACCGGGGCGTAGACTTCTCCAAGGCAATGCAGAAAGGTGCTGAGGTCTTTGGCTGGAAAGATAAATGGAAAGGATGGGGCAAACCTACAGCGGTTAACGGCAGCAAAAGGATAGGCGTCGGCGTGGGGGTACACGGTAATGCCGATATCGGTGAGGACGAGTCAGAGGCCTATGTGAAAATAAACCCTGATGGCAGGGCCGTGCTACATTCCTGCGTATCCGAGTCCGGGATGGGACAGAGGTCAGCAGTGTGCAAGATGGTCGCCGAGGTATTGAACATACCTCTTGAGCGGGTCGAGATAACGGCCCCCGATACAATGGTGAACCCGTTTGAGTTCGGGCTGGTCGGCTCCCGGGGGACCTATACCGTAGGCTCAGCAGTAATAGAAGCTGCCGAAGATGCCAAGCGGAAACTCTTTGCCCTAGCTGCCCCGGTGCTCGGCGCCAAGCCGGAAGACCTAGAAACTAAAGACGGAAAGATATACGTGAGGGGTAGAGAGGATAAAGCTATTCCCTGGCGGAAGGCCATGGGCATAGCTCGTACCCTGACCGGCCAGGGGCGCTTTGAGACTGACTTTTCCTTATGCAACTGCATGATGATATTTGCCGAGGTTGAGGTTGATATCGAGACAGGAAAAACAGACTTGCGGCGCGTGGTGGCCGCTACCGATTGTGGCCAAATCATCGACCCCCTGGTTCTGGCAGGCCAGCTTCACGGCTCCATAGGTTCGGCGGGTATAGACACCGCCTTATTCGAGGAAACGGTTCTGGACAAAGATACGGGCCATATAATGAATTGTAATATGATTGACTACAAGTGGCGCACCTTTATTGACCTCCCGGAGTTCGAGAACGTGATTCTGGAGACCCCCTTTCCCAGTCACCGCTTCAAGGCGATAGGGGTGGGCGAAGTAGCCCCCGCCCCCGGCCCCAGCGCGGTCCTCATGGCAATCTCTAATGCAATTGGCAAGAGAATAATGGACTATCCAGCAACACCTGACAAGATCCTCAAGGCTCTGGGCAAAATATAGAGGAGACTAAGAGCGATGAAATTTTTCAACCATATTGATGCCAAAACCGTAACCGAAGCTGTCAAACTGCTCAAAAGTAACCAGGGCAGGGCCAAGCTGATTGCCGGCGGAACTGACCTGCTCAGTACCCTTAAAGATAAAATTCTGCCCGCTTACCCTGAAACTGTCATCAACATCAAGACCATCCCGAATCTGGATCACATCAGTGAGGACGGCGGAGGACTCAAGATAGGGGCCCTGGCCAAGCTGGAGGCAATATCTCAGTCTCCCCTAATCAAGGAGAGATACCAGCTACTGGCCGAGGCCGCTGAAGCCGTAGCTACACCCCAGGTTCGCCGAATGGGGACTATCGGCGGAAACCTGTGTCAGGACGTGCGCTGCTGGTACTACCGCTATCCCCACAGCGTAGGTGGACGAATATTTTGTTACCTGAAGGGGGGCAAGGGCTGCTACGCCCTGACCAGGGAGAACCAGTACCACTCCATATTCGGTGGTTGGAGAGATGCCAGTCCACCCTGCTCTTCTGCCTGCCCGGGGGGCGTGGATATACCCGCATATTTAAGCAAAATAAGGGAAGGCAGCCTGCCTGAAGCCGCCAGAATTCTGCTCAACACCAACCCCCTGCCCTCAGTAACGGGGCGAGTGTGTCCTCATTTCTGCGAACAGGAGTGTAATCGCGGCGACTTCGATGAATCGGTATCAGTAAGAGACATCGAGCGTTTCATGGGTGACTATATCCTTGAGAACGCAGGCGAAATCATCCAAGCCCCGGAAGCCGACAGCGGCAAAAAAGTGGCCATTATAGGCTCGGGACCAGCCGGTCTCTCAGCGGCGTACTATCTTAGAATGTCAGGACACCATGTCACCGTGTTTGAGCGGATGAAAGAAGCGGGCGGGATGCTGACTTACGTGATACCCCCTTATAGGCTACCCAAGGATATCGTGAGGCGGGTAGTAAAAGCGATTAAAAAAACAGGGGTTGAATTCAAATGTAATGTTGATGTCGGCAAGGACGTAACTCTGGATGAGCTCAAGCAAGACTTTGACAGCGTTCTCATCGCCAACGGACTCTGGAACCCGATATCCATAGGGCTGGAGGGCGAGGAGTCCACCAGATTCGGCATGGACTTTCTGACCAATATCAACCTCGGGGTTAGAGAGGTTCCCGGGAAGAAGATACTGGTAATAGGCGGGGGGAATGCCGCCATTGATGTGGCTGTCAGCGCCCTGCGCCTGGGGGCTGAGGAAGCGACTATGGTCTGTCTGGAGTCCCGGGAGGAGATGCCAGCCCTCCCTTGGGAGATTGAGCAGGCGCTGGAGCAGGGGGTCAAGTTGATGAACTGCTGGGGGCCCCACCGGGTGCTCAAGTCCGATGGCAAGATAAAGAGAATGGAAATGGTCCGATGCACCGCGGTCTTTGACAAACAAGGGTGCTTTGCCCCCACCTACGATAGTGGGATTAAGGACACGGTGGAGGCTGACCAGATAATGATGGCGGTGGGCTATGCCGCTGATCTTAGTTTCATTGGCCCCGGAACTTCACTGAAGTTTGAGAGGGGTTTGATAAAGGTTAACCCGGAGACTCAGGCCACCAGTGTTCCGGGCGTCTTCGCTGGTGGCGCGGTAACGCATGGCCCGGCTACAGTCATAGAGGCGATTGCCGCCGGGAGAAGGGCAGCCACCGCTATGGATATCTATCTAAAGGGAGCAGGGGCACCGGCTGAAGATAGGGATAAGAAAACGGTTGAGCCTTTCTTGAAGTTCAATAGCGATTACCTCAAAGAGAGGAGCAGAGTCAAGATGCCGAAGCTCCCGATAGCTGAGAGGAGCTTAGATGTTGAGGATGCTCTTGGTCTGAGTTCGAGTGAGATTGAAGGAGAGGCAAATCGCTGCTTCAATTGCGGTTGTGTTTCGGTGCACCCGTCGGATATGGGCGTAGTGCTCGTAGCTTTGGGGGCACAAGTAAAGATTGCCGGACCAGGAGGCACCAGAACAATCCCAATTGAAAAGTTCTTCGGCTCCTTGAGGAATACCCTCGAAGCGGATGAGATGGTAACCGAAATCCAAGTTCCTCAGCCACCAGACGGAGCCAAGCAAACATTCTTCAAATTCAGATTGCGGGAGTCCGTTGATTTCCCCATCGTCAGCATCGCATCGGTCATCACTATGGACGGCGGAGTTTGCCGGGACGCGAGAATAGCCCTGGGAGCAGTGGCCCCAGCACCAATCCGGGCAACCATGGTGGAACAGGCAATCAAGGGAAAGGCCATCAATGCTGCAACTGCAGAATCGGCAGCGGAGGCAGCGATCACAGGTACAGTACCACTCGCCATGAACGCATACAAAGTCGAGATAACAAAAACACTGGTAAAAAGAGCCATACTCGCCTAGAACCCGAGAGGTGCTTAGCTAGAACATCGTCCCCTAAATATGATTGAACATTCCCCAGTAAAACCACCTTAGCTTCAGCGGGTATTTCTGACATCCTGGGGGAATTTATTCCAGGCTGGATGTTGGCGCCGGAATAAAAGAGTTCTGAAATCTCCCTGGCTTCTCATAATTTCTTGACCAAGCGCTTGGTATGGCGCAGGGAAAATCCGGAGGAATGTCAGCTCTTTGAAATGCTGCCAAATTTTTGCTGGGCTTCTTTAGAGGCCTATCAGCTTTTTGCCCTCATCCAGCATCTCCCTTGCCCTTGCCAAGCTTTCAGCTTCAGCATAGATGCGAACCAGTGGTTCTGTGCCGGAAAAGCGGATGAGCAGCCAGTACTCATCGCCAAGGAAGAGGCGAAAACCATCAATGGTATCTACTTTGGTCACATTTGAACCGGCTATGGTGTCCGGGGAGCTGGAGCTTAGTCGGTTCAGGATTGTCTGGCGCTTAGCTGCGGAGATATGAAAATCCCTGCGGTCATAGTAGTGAGGTCCAACTTTGCTGTAAAGGTAATTCAGAAGCTGGGATGGTGTCTTACCTGTCTTTACCATAAAGTCAAGGAAGTAAAGCCCGGCAAGTATGGCATCCCTCTCCGGGACATGGCCACGGAAGCCATAGCCGCCGCTCTCTTCCCCGCCAATAACGGCGTTTTTCTCCATCATCAAGGGGGCGACATATTTGAAGCCCACCGGCGTTTCGTAAACAGGCACATCAAAGAGCTTCCCCAGGCGGGAAATCATCATGGTGGAAGTCACTGTCCTTATCATGGCGCCACGCTCACCACGAACTTCCAGGAGATAGAGACAAAGCAAGGCAAAAACTTGATGCTGGGTTAAAAACTGTCCCCTTTCGTCTACGATGCCAATACGGTCGGCATCTCCATCGGTGGCTAAGCCCACGTCAGCCTTTTGCTCAACGACCAACCGGGAAAGCTTGGTCAGGTTTTTGGCAATTGGCTCAGGCTGAATTTGGGGGAAGGAGGGGTTTCTTTCAGCGTTAATTTCGGTAAACTTTAAGTTGCCATTTTGAAGGGCTCTCTTAAAGTAACCAATGCCAGCACCATACATGGGGTCAACTATTATATTTAATCTATGGTGGCGCAATTCTTTCATGTCAACAAAGTGACTAAGGTGGTCGAAGTAAGCAGGAGAGGGGTCCAGGTAGTCAACAAACCCTTTCTTTAAGGCCTTATCCAAGGCAAGCCTTTTCACACCCCCTCCCTTCCCCCTCCCTTTAAGGGTGAGGGAAGCGATATTTCCCTCTATCTGGGAAGTAATCTCGTCTGGGGCGCTGGCACCATCCTGAGATTTGTATTTGAATCCGTTCCATGAACCAGGGTTGTGACTGGCAGTTATCACAATAGCTCCGGCAGACTTAGTAGCCGGGACAGCAAAGCTCACCACAGGTGTAGGGGCTGGCTTGAGACAGAGGTGGACTTTGATATTGTTGCCAGCTATCACCTCAGCAGCGGCAGCAGCAAAATCCTCAGAGGCGAAGCGAGTATCATAGCCAATGACCAGGCTTTGTTTATCAAGTCTATTTTGCTTAAGATATTCTGCTACGGCCTGGGCACAGATGCGCACATTGTCGAAGGTGAAATCCTCGGCGATAATCCCTCGCCAGCCATCAGTGCCGAATTTGATTGGATTAGCCATGAGTCACTGTGATTATCATCTAGATCAACATAAACGTCAAGTACCATATAGTTTTCATGGTGCCCAGCGTTTCCTTGACAGCGTGTAGATTAAACTATAAGCTGTGTAGACTACCCGGCACATTTTGGAAAACCTAAACCATTACTAACTTCAGAGTTTAACTACATGCTTCGCTGATGAGGAGTGAGGACTTGAGTGCTAAAGTTAAAATCGTCACCGATAGCTCTGCCTACCCTGAGCCAGAGGTCATCGCCAAATATGATATCCGTGTTGTGCCGCTCAGGGTTGCCTTCGGGAGTGAGGTTTTCGCTGAAGGGGTGGACATTACTAACGAGGAATTCTATCAAAGGCTAGCCAAAGGCAGAAAGCTGCCTACTACTTCACAACCTACTGTTGCCGACTTTATCAAAGTGTATCGCGAGCTGGCAGAGCAGGGACATCCCATCCTGTCCATTCATATTTCTAGCAAATTAAGCGGAACTTGTGCCTCAGCCTTGGCTGCCAAAAATGCGCTACCACAAGCTCAAATTGAGATAGTGGATTCGTTAACTATAGCCATTGGAATGTTAATCTCCCCTGCTGCCGAAGCAGCAGAAAGGGGAGAGACGCTATCTCAAATTGTGGCTTCTATAGAAAAACTAAACAAATGCATAAAGGTTGTTGGTGCTTTTGATACGTTGGAGTATCTCTGGAAAGGAGGGCGGATCGGGGCAGCTAGAGCTCTGGTTGGTACCTTGCTGAAGATCAAGCCTGTTCTGACCCAGGAGGGGGGAGAGGTCAAGGTCTTAAACAAGGCAAGAACCAGGGCCCACGCCATAGAGTATATGTTAGGACTTGTGGAGAAAGAAGTGAAAGGGAGCATCTCCCTTCATGGTTGGGTTGCTCACAGCCATGTCCCCGATGCAGGCCGCGCATTAGAGAAAGAGCTTCGTGAAAACTTTAATTGGATTGGACTACGCTTTCTTGAGATGGGACCGGTGCTGGGGACTCATATGGGACCGGGCCTCGTTGGTGTAAGTTTCTATTGTGACGAGGACTGGCATTCAGAGTGAGCCAATTAGTGCATTCATTCAGCCATGGGTTCAAATGCCTCTAGGCACACTTAAAAATCGTCAAGCACGGATTTTTGTAACTCTTTCAGATGCGAAGTATCGTTATGCCTGGTCAAGACGGAACGCCCATCCACATAATTGAAAATCGTGATTCCGCCTACATCCTGCTTGATATTCCAGAAGTATGAGTTGTCCAGTCCCAGTAAGGAGCATATCAAGACTTTGTTCACAACTCGATGCGATATCAATACTACGCTCCCCTGGTATTTGGAAAGAACCTCGTTAACTACCTCGATAGCTCTCCTTCTCACGTCTTCCAGGCTTTCTCCGCCGGGCATTTTTACCCTGTGGGGATTATTGTGCCACTCGTTGTGGAGGGTCGGATACAGCCTCTTCGCTTCTTGTTCAGGCAGAGATTGCCATTTCCCATAATCGAAATCCATAAGGCCCTCGGCAATGTGTACGCCAATTTTCTGATAACGGGCGATGATATTTGCCGTGTCCATTGCCCTCCTTAAGGGGCTGGAATAAATAGCCTCTAATTCCCAATTGCTTAAATACTTGCCCAATAGCTCTGCCTGCTTAATGCCCACTTCGTCCAGATTTACGTCCGTTCTACCCCGATATATCTTCTCTACATTCCACACGGTTTCACCGTGTCTTACCAGGATAAGTTTTGCCATGGCTTCTCACAATAATTATCTAATGTCTGATAATTTATAGCAATCTGGAAAGAAACTTAATTTTTTGAGCCTGGATAGTTGACTTGTGCTCATTGATGAATTAGGATTATGGGTGTAAAATAAACGCTACAAAGGAGACATAGCATGGTAGAGATGACGATTGACAGCATCCGAGTTAGCTTGATGAACTATCAAAGGGTGGTGATTTTAAAGGAGAAGGGGACTAATCGTTATCTACCCATTTGGATTGGTCCGGCTGAAGCAGATGCTATTGCCGTAAAGCTGCAAAATGTCGAGCTATCTCGCCCTTTGACGCATGATTTGCTGCAATCTGTAATTTCTACCCTGGGGGCTTCAGTTGACTATATTGTGGTAAGTGGACTTAAGGAAGATACTTTCTATGCCAGACTCGCTCTCAGCGTTGATGGTGTCAAATTAGATATTGATTCTCGACCTAGCGATGCATTGGCCTTGGCTGTAAGAGTTGGGGCCCCAATATATGCTGAAGAATCGGTGCTTGAAAAAGCGGGCATTATACTTGAAGAGGAAACAGGCAAATCTGTTCCCGAAGGTAAAGTTGATGAACAAGAACTGCAGGGGCTATCAGCATATAAGGATTTCATAAATACGCTTGACCTAGAAGATTTTAAGAAACGCCAATCCTGAGAACGTCAATATAAGCGGCCCTTTTTGTCGCTTCCAGATAAAGTCTCCCGCTTAAAATCCTAACGTGAAGACTCCTTCTTCAACTTGCCGGCCAAGACTTGCAAGGCAGTGATATATCCCTTCCAGCCCAAGCCAGTTATCTGCTCTTCAGCTATAGGGGCAATTACAGACCGGGCGCGCCATTCCTCACGGTGGTAAATATCGGATAAATGGACTTCAATTACCGGTAATTTGCTGTCAATCAGGGCATCGAGCAGAGAAAATCCGTAGTGGGTGAGGGCACCAGGGTTAATTATTATACCCCGGGCGGAGTCCGCTTGCTCTTGAATAAAATCTATGAGCGCCCCTTCATGATTAGACTGAAATGTCACCACTTCGACATTTAAAGCCTGGCCTTCCCTCTTTAGTAGGGTATCAATTTCGTCCAGGGTCTTTTCTCCGTAAATTGACTTATCTCTTTTGCCCAGCATATTCAAATTTGGTCCATGGATCACTAGAATTTTCATAAGGCTACCCCTCCTTTTGTTCCTCCTGCCCGGATAGTTTTACTTTGTGTTGGCAAGCCACGCATTTAGCCCAATCCCCTCCGTATTGTACTAAAAGATTGCCACAGTTAGGGCAAGGCTGAGCTATTGGCTTGCGACTTACGGCGAATTGGCATTTAGGAAAATTGCTACACCCATAAAATACCTTCTTCTTCCTACTGAGCCTTTTCACAAGCTCGCCACCACACTGAGGGCAAGAAACTCCCGTTTTTACTAGGTAGGGCATGGTTGTTTTACAGTCCGGATAGCCGCTACAGGCGAGAAATTTACCAAAACGCCCGACTTTTATGACCATGGGGCGGCCGCAATTGGGACATGTCTCCTCGCTCATCTGGGTCATGTTAACCTTTTCTAAATTTATCCAAGCTTTATCCAACATATCCTGGAAGGGGGGATAAAATTCCTGCAAAGCGGCTACCCATTCATATTTACCCTGCGCTATTTCGTCTAGTTGTTCTTCCATTTGAGCTGTGAAACCAGGGTCAACGATCTTAGGGAAATGCTCAGCCAAGATTTTGTTGACAGTTATCCCTAGTTCAGTAGGGTGGAATTTGCCCTCGGCTTTGTTAACGTAATCTCTATCTTGAATGGTGGACAGGATAGGGGCATAGGTACTGGGGCGCCCGATTCCTTTCTGCTCCAGCGCTTTTATCAGTGTGGCCTCAGTGTAGCGGGGTGGGGGCTGGGTAAAACATTGCTCGGGAAAGGTTCCCAGGTAAATTAATTTATCTCCAATTCTCAGCTTGGGCAAGGAAACAAATCTTTCCCTTCGTTCATCTTCATCCCTGCCTTCGCTGTAAACACCCATAAAACCAGGAAATTTAACCACAGAGCTACCTGCTTTGAGTAGATACCCTTGAGGTTGTTGTTCACCCAAAAATTTCGTCGGATTTTCTGGGGACTCACCTGCTTTGCTCGCAGCAGCATTAGTTGCCTCTATCTCCACGTTGGTTGTGTCGTATAAAGCTGCTGACATTTGACTGGCTACCATGCGCTTCCAGATAAGCTCGTAGAGCTTTAGCTGAGCCGGATCGAGAAATGGCCTGAGTTGCTCCGGTTGGCGGTAAATTTTGGTGGGCCGAATTGCCTCGTGAGCTTCCTGGGCCCACTTTACTTTCTTGGCAAAGCTACGTGGCTTTGGTGGGAGAAATTTGGCTCCGTATTTCTCGCCGATAAACTCCCTCGCTTCGCTTATGGCAGAGGCGGCAACATGGGTGGAATCGGTGCGCATATAGGTAATAAGTCCCACCGAGCCTTCCTTGCCCAGTGGCAAGCCTTCGTAAAGTTGCTGGGCAATAGCCATAGTTCGCCCGGCGGTGAAGTGCAGCCTCTGCCAGGCCTCTTGCTGCAAGGTGCTTGTGATAAAAGGCGGAGCCGGCTGACGAGCTACCTGTTTAGTTACCACCTCCTTAACTGCATATTCAGCCTTTTCTAAGTCAGCGGTAACCCTTTCTGCCTCATCTTTATTGCCAATATCCAGCTTGGTGCCATCGGCTAGGGCGAACAGCCTGGCTTTAAAACTCTCTTCTTTTTCTTCAGGCGGGGCCAGCTCAACTTCCATAATCCAGTACTCTTGGGTAATAAAGTCTTGAATCTCCCGCTCGCGGTCAACAATCATCCTCACAGCCACCGATTGAACCCTGCCTGCGGAAAGTCCCCTCTGCACCTTTCTCCACAGTAGCGGACTCAGCTTGTAGCCCACAAGTCTATCGAGGATACGCCGGGCTTGCTGGGCATCCACCAAGTTCATATTAATAGAGCGGGGACTTTGGAAGGCCTCTTGGACTGCATTCGTGGTTATTTCCTGAAAAACTACGCGCTGAACGGGTATGTCATCCTTGTCCAGCTTAGCTGCTTGTACTAGGTGCCAAGAAATTGCCTCCCCCTCACGGTCAGGGTCAGTAGCCAAATAGATAGAACCAGCCTTACTAGCCGCCTTTTTGATTTCGCCAACTATCTTTTTTTTCTTCGCTGGAATGACATACTTGGGGGTGAAACCCTTGTCTATATCTACCCCGAGGCTTGCTCTGGGCAAATCGCGCACATGCCCCAGAGATGCTTTGACACTATAGCTGCGTCCGAGAATCTTGTTTAGCGTCCTTGCCTTGGCTGGAGACTCGACGATAACTAGCTTACTTGCCATGATTTACCCTGCCTTAATTCCTTCGAGCCAGCACATAGTTCATACTCCCCAATTGCCTGGCTATACCCTTTAACTCCAGCATCGCCAGGGTGCTGCTCACTTCCGGCATAGTCAAACCGCTGCGGCGGCAAATTTCATCTATATGACTGGGCTCGGAGCTCAATTGTTTTAGTATAGCGGATTCAACCGAGCACCCAAGAGTTGAGTGCTCGGCCGGGGAAAATTCCTTAATTTCTGCTTGCTGCACTACGATGGTCAGGTTTAGTTCCTGGAGAATATCAGTGTAATTGCAAACTAACCTAGCTCCTTCTTGAATAAGACGGTTAGTTCCCTGGCTGGCCGGGGAGAAGATGCTGCCCGGAATAGCGAAGACCTCTCGATTCTGCTCCACTGCCTGATGGGCTGTGATCAAAGCCCCACTCCTTTCTCCAGCTTCCACCACCAACACCCCTAGGCTCAAGCCACTCATAATTCGATTGCGGAGTGGGAAGTTCTCAGCCCTGGGCTTTACGCCTAAAGGATATTCACTGACCAGAGCGCCATGTTCCATAATAGCTTGAGCCAGTTTGGCATTTTCCCCGGGATAGACGATATCCAGACCTGAAGCAAACACAGCTACGGTTTTGCCCCCGGCATCCAGAGCAGCCCGATGAGCCACAGAGTCAATTCCTCGGGCTAATCCGCTGACAATAGTGATTTTACTTCGGGCTAAGTCGACCACAATATCCTCAGCCACCTGTCTCCCGTAGATGGTGGGGCGACGGGTACCGACTATGGCCAGGCAAGGCTCGTCCTCGGCTGGGAGACTACCCCTCACATAAAGCACCGGGGGGTAATCGTAAATTTCTTTTAATCTCGAAGGGTAAATAGGGTCGTCACAGACAAGCGCCTTTACCCTGTAGCGTTCCAGTTTTTCCATCTCGGCGTCCAGGGAGATTCTCGGGCGTAGGGTCACCAGGGCATCTATGCTTCGTGAATCTAATCCTGCTTGCTTTAGCTTGCCTTCGGGAGCTTTCCAGGCATCCTGTAAACTGCCAAAGTACTCTTTTAGCTGGGAAATCCGTACCCGACCAATCCCGGGTATCCCGGAAAAACCCACCCAATATTTCAGTTCGTCAGCACTTACCATATGAAGCCTTGCTGGATTTTAGCATAACTCTCCCTGCAAAAGAGAGCTATTGACACCATACAGTAGCTATGCTACGCTAAAATAAATTGAGATTCATCGCCCCGACAAGTCGGGGCCCAAAATGACGGAGGGGATTGTTAAACAAACTTGATGGGAAAAGGAGGTAAAAATGGGCACAGCTGAGCCCTTACCAGCTACGATAGTTGACCTTAACCTAGCTACGATGGTGCTAATCTTAGGTATTTTTTTCATCATCGTGGGTATAATAATAGCTGGTGTAGTCTATCGGGAGACGCGTGAGTGGAGAAAAATGGTACTGCCCATGTTTGATAGAAACTCCAATGAGATGGCGCCGGAATCCCCTGAGGAACTAGGTAAGTTAACGCCCCGAATGGCAGCCTTTGGCAAGGAGATATTTGGCCGATTCTTTGCTCATATGGACGTCGCTGGCTTGCTAGGCGCCGCCGCTACCGTCATTCTGGGCATACTTGTAGTCTTGATAGGACTTGCTCTCCGCGGTTAGCCCTTTCCTTAGTGCCTCTCTGACGCCTTTGATAGGCCCCCACGACACAACGCCATAAATTATGGTGCTGATGAAGCGGGCCATCAACCTGAGGATGAAGATTACCGCCCGTACAACCCAGTGTATTGGTGGGTTGCATAAAAACCAGGCCGTAACTCGAGCAATTAACCGTGTAACGAAAACGACGGCAGTCGTTATGTTCTTCAATGGGGGGTTATACAAAAGCCAGGCTGCTGCTGCCGAAGACCACCTGAGGTAAAACAGGAGAGCTGCTACTAGCCAGCGTAGAGGAGGGTGGTAGAAAAACCAAACTATACCTAGAGGAATCCCCACCAGTATTCTCCAGAACAAGGCACCAATACGAAAACAAATGTCCCAGAAAACATCTCTCGCGGTAGGCCAAGTGTATCGCCATAACCTCACCAGCCATACCACTAAGCCCAATAAGAGCAGGAAGAGGAAGAACATCAGAAAGCCTATACCTATGATTGTTACTTCTCTTCCTAGTATCGAGACAGTCGGAACTGAGACACCTGCTCGATCAAGAACATACTTCAGGACAAGCTCTCCGACCACCACCAAGACGAGAAGAAAGATGATGTTTATTGGTCGAGCTGCCCATCTTCCCATCCGCACTAGCCAGGGATAAATGATGCGCCACGTGAAAATAATGCCTGCCACTATCAACACCAAGGCTAACAGAAAGATGGCCAGAGCTGTCGGTATCAGCGCGAGAATTAGTAAGGAACCTACGAGAAGAATAACCGTGGCTACCGCGAGGAGCCCCGCACAACTAATCATTTCGTCTCGCTCTCCCTAGCGCATCGGCACAAATTCACTTTGCTCCTTTTCATGGCGCCCCACATACTTTGCTTTAGACTCATATCAGCAGCACGAGAGCTATCAGACCAGCCATTGATGCAGCCATGGCTGCGAGAGAAGCCAGAAAAAAACCAAACAAAGCGCTTATGTATACACCCATGGCTATGATGGCCGCTGTTAACGGTAAGACTATCAAAGAGCCCATATCATCTTACCCCCCATAGGACACTTGGAGGAATTCACCTTGCTCCTTTTCATGGCGCCCCACATATTTTACCTGAGACTCATAATAGCACCAGCAGGAAGGCTATGAAAGCAGACATGGATGCAACTATGATCGTGGCGAAACCCATAAAAAAAGCCGCCAAAGTACTTATCCCTACACCCATGGCTACGGCGATCGCTGCTAACGGTAAGATTATTAAGCCCATATCGTCTTACCTCCATTAGGGCACCGCGAAGAATTCCCTTTGCTCCTTTTCATGGCGCCCCGCATGCTTTAATGTACTCAATTGCAAAACTCCTTGCAACTCACCATCATCCATCATCATTGTAAATCCTAAACCCTAAACAAATCCAAATTACAATTGAAACCCAAATGCCTAGATGCTAAAACTGTTCCTATTTGTCATTTGAGCTTCGGCATTTGTCATTTTTTAGTGTCGTAGGGGGTCTTGTACCCACCCACTCCCCTTATTCCGTGACCTTAAATTTTGTTTCTCGATAAGCCACGACCAGGAGCCCGACCAGCACTACCACCCCCACTACTACCCACACCCAAGTTGGAATCGGGGATACCCTGAACGAGCTAGGACTCGACCAAGGGCTTTCGTTGCCATAGTTATCCACTGCCTTAACCCACCAGTAGTAGGTCCCCTTGGGTAAAGCCTCTTCCTTAGGTAATGTATAGCTCGATGTCTCAATATCTGACTTGCTCCAGACATAAGTGGCAAGATCGGCGCTGTCGCTTATCTGCAAGATGTAAGTGATGTTGCTGCCACTCGTTATCCCCCCCCATCGAAAAGTTATCTCCCCCGACCTTAGTTTTCTGTCATCCTCGGGTGAGATAGGCTGCGGGGTTGTCAGGACTTTCTCTTTTACCGTGAAGTCGACCGAGGCGGTAGCTCCACCCTCATCAGTCACCACCAGCGTCTGTTTGCCCTCAGGGCTTCCTGTTGGCACGCAGAAATTAATGACAACATTGCCATTGGACAGTGTCTGCATATCCCCTGACACGGCAACCCCACCAACGGTCACCGTTAATTCCTTGTTATTGGAAAAACCGCTGCCGGTGAGGGTAACGGAGTCGCCGGGAGCTCCCTCAGCCGGGCTGAGTTCTTCTATTTTGGCTTGAGTGGTGAGGTTAGTCGCCACAGCAGGCTTGGTTATGTCACCGGAGGCCGAGACAGTATGGCTGCCATAGGAGCTGGCCGGCAGGACGAAGGAGGATTCCCAAGTACCATCTACCTTAGCGGTGATACCCGAAGCAACAACTTGACCCTCAAAGGTAACCTTGATGCCTGTTTCCCCGGTTGCGAAACCACCTCCGGCAACGGTAATCGTATCACCGACATAAGCCAAACCCGGCTCAACCAATATTCCAGCGCCCACGGTGAACTTAACATCAGGGACATCACGAGCCCTGGTCAACTCTCCTGAGGCATCAATGGTATAGGTGCCGCGCTGGAGAGGAGGAATAACGATAGTAGCCCCCCAGGAGCCATTCTCATCAGCAACAATAGGGGTGTTTGTCTTCACCACCTCCTCATCGAAGGTAACCTCAATGTCTTCTTCTTCACTAGCAAAGCCCGTGCCGCTTATCTCAATCGTCTGCCCCACCTTTCCCGAACTTGGCGCACTGATTTCGGGGGTCACCTTAAAATACTTGCCCACCAAATCGTACCATACCCCACTTTCTTCAAACTCGACCACGAAGGTATAGCCACCAGCGGGGGTGGCCGGGATAGTACAAGATACCGTCCAGCTGCCCACAGTATTAGCCGTACCCGTATTTACCGTGCCCAGGAAGCTAACCCGGATATCCTGCGAGACCTTAAAACCATAGCCGCTGAGAGTTACTTCCGTGCCCACCGGTCCCCCCGGGAGTCCCTCCAGGGGGAGGCCATCCAGGAGCTCGATCCTTGCGGTAGGGAAGACTTCAAATTCAGCCGACGCCAGTTCGTCATAAGTTTCGGTGGTCAAAAAAACATCATAAGTGCCCTTCGCAGTTTCGGGGACAGGGAACTCGATGGTGTGGTTTCCAGCCGAGGATGCTGTGAATGTCCCTTTAACATTATCTGATGTACGAGAAGCCCAGCAGATACGATATGTGCCGGCTGCCGTAACAGTCGCCGTTGCTTCGATTAGGTCTCCGCAGTGCCCAGAACTAGGGAAAAGGCTAATAGAATCCCCTGGATCGGCCAGAGCCAATTGGGGCAATACCAGCATCAACAACAAAAGCCCGGCTATAACGGCGGCCCGTATTTGCTTTATGCGCACGCTCAAATCTTGTAACAGGTAAGTTTTTCCAAAAAAGTGTGTTTGGACAAACCTATAGAATGTGGCGAACTATACGCCTGGATGAGGAAAACTAAGCTGTTACCACCTTTCTTTCGCTTAAAAGAGGTTGTTTAATTCTAGGCATTTCCGTAATTGCCTGCTTTGTCAGGCTCGGTTGTCCGATAAACTCCTCCCCCCATAAAATAAATTAGGCAACTACATTTCAACTATTACCTTTGTCATATATGTAGTCGCTAAAAATAAGGAAAATCCCTCACTCTTCTAGTACTCTAGTACTCCTTTAAACAACCTCATCTAACATAATATCCTCACTCTGACAGGTTTGTCAAATTGCGTGGAGATAACTTCGGGATGGTACAAACCCCAAGAGCATTCTTCTACAGTAAACATAAATATCCCCCTGACCATGAGATACGCCCTTTAGTGTCTTGATCTTGATCTTAATCATCACCTTCACCACCTCCCTGCTTCGCAGTCTTTAAGCCCAAGCAGCGTTGTAGTACTATATTTGGTGGAAAAAGGTCTATATTTGGTGGAAAAAGGTCTCTATTTGGTGGAATTAGGAGGTGTAATAAATGATGTAACCCACACCTTGCTTGTCTCTTAGCCATGGTGGTAAAACCTTTCACTTAATTTTTCCGCTCAGGGGTTCTTAACACCATAGAGTATAAGGAACTTGCTAAAATATGATGCCTAGTGTTACCCATTGTGGTCAGTCAGCACACTTACTTGACAAAACCAGCCAAGGGTGGTATGATTTTAACCGAGGTTTAGGTTAGCGCTTGTGACAAAGGGTTTTGTGGCAAGCCGAAATAGAGAGTCGGCAGTGGTGCGGGTGCTGGTACAGGAATTGAGGGGAGCGTGACCGGGAGTCCGCCACCGGTAGGGCAACAAGCGTGTTTTTCAAAAAATCTCGGAAAAAGTCTTGACTGTGCGGGAGTGATACAATATTGACCATGCTTTCGAAAAACCAAATCCCTACGCCAGCATGAATCGAGCAGCCAGACAAGCTCCGCTCAGTGGCTAGAAAAGGTGGGAAAGGGTGGCCGAAAGAAACAAGGTAATTCTTGGTCAAGGGTTAGAAAAGGATGTAGCTGAAGGCATTGCCGAAATCGGCCACAGGAATGAGCGATGAGCAATGCCGAAGCAGATAAGATGTCGAGACCAAGGGGGAAAAGGGAGTTGACGACAATGCAGGCGGTAAAGCAGCTTAGCACAGGCCAGAGTCGGCTCCCGGACTGGATTAGTGAGATTTCGGCAAAGGTGAACTCTCACCAAAGTGGGTGCTTGTGCGTGGGAGGCCGAGTAAACCAGGTAACTACAAGAATGTGCAGCTTGATAAATCAGGCAGCTACAAAAATCTGGGGAAGAGACCTGCAGGAGCCGGTCTCTTCATTAGTTTTGGGGATGGTCGGGGAAGCACTACCCGATTTGTCTTATTGCTTGGTTTGTCCCGCTGGCAAGGGAAGGGGGTGGATGGGGCTGATGAGCAGGACCACTATCTCTGCCCATGGAGTATTCTCCACAAGGAGGGTGACGGTCGGTCGTGGGCGATAAACAACACCTCAAATCTTCCTGGGGTGGAGTGAAAATATACAAAGCAAGTGAAAACAAACACAAAAATCAGAAAGAGGCTGTTTACATAACGTAGTTGCCCACCAGGCAACCGAGCATCGGTGAATCAGGCAACTGCAAAATCAAACAGCCTGAGAACATGAAAGGAGGAAAGAAGAAGTGAAAAAGATAATCAGTATTCTGGTGGCTCTGGGACTGGTGCTGGGCCTGACCGTGATGGCTACGCCGGTAGCGGCGGATGTCACCGCGGCGACGGTTGTTGTTACCCCTCCCTGCGCTGACTCGCAGGCGACATATAACATCACATTCAACACCACCGCCAGCCTGACAGAGGGGGTGCATTCCGTCACCATCGCATTCCCCGCGGGCACCGTTATCCCGAGCCCGGTCCCTGATGGCGCCATTACCATCAATGGTAACAGCGTTTTCGGAAGCGAGGTTACAGTTGTCGGCACGACGGTGACCTTCCTTACTCCGCTGGACATTTTGGCTGGCCCAATCTCGGTGTTCTTCAACATACTCGGCCCTCCGACTGCGTGGGCCATCACGAATCCGCCGACCGAAGGCACGTACAATTTGTACGTAAACACCAGCCGTGCGCCCGACGAGACGCCTGTCAAGTCCGCCGATTACAGTATTTCGCCGGCGGTTTCCGTCTACGAGTTCGTGTGGGACTCCAACCCGACGTACCCGGGCATAGCAGTGAACTTTGTTCCGCCGTTCAAGGCCTGCGGACAGAACACGACAGGCGCCGTGTATAACGACACCTGGCCCGTACCCGGTTTCGCCAACGCGTTCAATCTCACCTTGGCGACCGCCGGTATTCCGGGCTGCGCCGTTCCATGCGTTAACGCGACAGTCTGGTTAGAGCTAACGGCCGCTCCGGTGGGCGCTACAGTCCACCTTAACATTGGCGGCACTTGGTTCATACTGGGCCTCCCCGACCCCCCGAACACCTCCACCGCCACCGTAGCTATCGTCCCGCTGGCCACGGACCTCTCAATAACCTGGCCGTCGTTGCTCCACTTCGACACGGTGGGCGATTATGAAATCTGCTTCTATCTAGAGTGCCCGACAGCGCCCATTTGTCAACCGCCGGGTTCTGAGATAGTCGCTACAAGGTGCATCGACTTTGAGGTTTACCAGTGGAAGGATGCCTACGAGATACCCCTTTACCGCAAATGGAACCTCATCTCGCTGCCCCTCGTGCCCTTTGAAACAGATATCGATGCAGTGCTGGCTGCTTACCCCGGCGCGGCCGAGGTTGACAGCATCTGGTACTACAACCGCTGCTCAGACGCGTGGGCCACGTACCCGGGTGCCGGTCTAACCGACATGTATGACGGCAATTCATACTGGGTTAAAGTTGACTATAGTCACACTGACGCGGCGAAAGCCCCTGGCCTATTCCATGGGGTGCTGTGGGTATGGGGCACCGCTGCCCCAATGCCGCCAAATGCACCATCAGCATACGCCGTCTGCGAGGGCTGGAACATGGTCGGCTTCAGGTCCATGGTTGGCATAAATGATGACCCGTACCTGTGGAACTTCTACGACGGGGGCATATGGCCCAACTACGGCGTGGTATACGAGTGGGATGCCGTGAACCAGCTCTGGATTTTTGGAGGACCATCTGGTTATGGGTTGACCCCGGGTTTAGGTTACTGGATCCCATTCGAAGTGGACGGAACAATTTATCCGTAAACTCTAAGGTATTTGCATTATGATTGGGCAGACAAGCGGAAATAGCTTAAGGAGACGGAGGGCCGGGCGGCTGGCGGGAGCCCTCGGACTCTTGCTGGCCCTGGCTCTCATCGGTGGCGGAGTCCTGCCGGCTTATGCCCAGGGTGGCATACCAGAAATGCCGCACGTGTTCGCGGGCACGGTGAGCACTCTCACCCCGCCGGGGCCGGTCCCCGAAGGGACGCTGGTGCAGGCTTTTGTGGGCACGGAGAAGAGGGCTGAGACAACCACGGACGCCGAGAGCAAATACGCCTTGCTGGTTCCGGGCCCCGGGGGCACGGTGACGTTCAAGGTTGCCGGTGTGCTGGCACAAGAAAGCACTACGTGGGAGTCCGGTGAATTTGACCATGACTTCAACCTGACAATTGATACAATGTCAGGGGCGGTCTATGACCTCACCATGGCGGTAGCTCCTGCCGGTACGGGAACGGCGACTGACGTGACCAATGTACCTCCCTATACAGCAGGCACCGTAGTCAGCATAAAAGCGGTGGCCGCGACGGGCTACCACCTTTCTCAGTGGACGGCGCCGGCGGGCTCATTCGCTAATGCCAATGCCGCAGAGACTACCTTTACCATGCCGGCGGCAGATGTAACCGTCACCGCCAACTTCGAGGAAGGTGAGCTCTACACCCTGACCATGACAGCGTCCCCTATGATGGGTGGGACGGCGACTGATGTCACCGGTGCTTCTCCGTACGAAGAAGGTGAGGTTGTCGTTATACAAGCGGTAGTCGCATCGGGCTACCAGTTTGCTAGGTGGACAGCGACTGCGGGCGCATTCAGTAATGCCAATGCCGCGTCGACTAAGTTCCAAATGCCCGGTGCAGATGTAACCGTCACCGCCAACTTCGAGGCTGCTAGTGGGGGAGCGTGCTTCATCGCCACCGCAGCCTATGGAAGTCCGACCGCAGAGCAAATCGATGTACTGCGAGAGTTCCGGGATACGGTGCTGCTGGAAAGCACCGCGGGCTCTCAATTTGTTGCCCTGTATTACAAGCTCAGCCCTCCAGTCGCGGATTTCATATCAGGGAGCAGCTTTTTGAGGACTCTTGTCAGGGTGCTCCTGGTTGACCCCGTTGTCTGGATGGTTGAAGCTACGGGAGGTATATGGCGAAAGGGTTGATGTCCTCCCATCTGGAGGACGGCAAAGCCTGGCGAATTAACGCTGTGATTGGATAATGAAAGCGCAGATAACTGGAAGTGACTTGAGAGGACGAAGGGCCGGAAGGCTGGCCGGGGCCCTGGTGGGGCTCCTGCTGGCTCTGGTTCTCCTCGCCGGCGGCGTCCTACCGGCCTACGCCAACGATCTGGAACCACCACCCCAACTACCCCACTTCTTCACGGGGACGGTAAGCGTCATCAGCCCGCCGGGGCCGGTGGCGGAAGGGACAGTGGTGGAGGCTTTGATGGACGGCGTCAAAAAGGCCGAGACGACCGTGGACGAGACGAGCGGATACCAATTGATGGTGCCGGGCGAGTTTGGCGACGAGGGCAAGATAGTGAGTTTCAAAGTTGCCGGCGTCCAGGCAGATCAGACCGCCGCCTGGGTGTCCGGAGCATTAGACTACGACTTCGACCTGACAATTGCTTCACTCCCAGATGGTGGATCCTTATTCCCATTTTGCTTCATCGCCACAGCAGTCTACGGTACTGATACAGCAGAGGAAATAGACATCCTCAGAGAGTTCAGGGACGTGGTCTTGCTGCCCAGCAGTTTAGGCGCTGAATTGGTATCTCTCTATTATAAAACCAGTCCTCCTATAGCCGAGGTTATCTCGCGACACGACTTCCTAAGAACAGCGGTGAAGGTGGGCTTGGTTGACCCAGTTGTCGCCATATTAAATTGGAGCTACGCTTTATGGTCGGAGAGAGGCTAATGAGAATACCAGATAAGTGTTTCCGCAATTGTGTCTGCCGAACATATGAAACGGGATAGATTGTATGCAAAAGTCAGAAAATCGGACTATGATAATGATAAAGAGGGCTAAGAGCCTAGAAAGGAGGAACAGGTGAGAAGGTTAATCAGTATAGGTGTTGTTCTTGCGTTACTGGTCACTTTCATGGTGCCTGTTGTCGTAGGGGCACAAGACGAGTGCGATAACCCATGCGACTACACGCCGCCGGAGTGCGAGCCGCTGCCCGCGAAAACGACAAGGACGCTGGCTGGAGCTGCCGTGTGGACGATGCTCAGTGTATCGGACATCATGGGGCGGGCTGTTTGTGCCACTACGGGACAGATGGCTTGCAACATGGGAGGTTGGTCTGACGAGTTAGGCGTCATAGCTGTTGATGTCTCAACTTCGGTGCTGGATGGACTCGCAGGCCTTGTCGAAGCCGCGATAGAACAGTTCCTTCCCGATTTCGCGGACTTGGGCGCTTCGATAGCTGACATGCTCCGGGGCATAGGCGATGCAATCGGAGGTGTCACCGCAGAGTGACCCCGGCAACAGTGACGTAAGACTTTTGCTCGGTTGCCGATAAAAATACAAGGGGGCAGCATGAAGCTGCCCCCTTCAGCATCCTAAACAAATCCCAAATACCAAAGTCGCTCCGCTCCAAATTCTTAATTCCAAACACCAAATCCCTTCGACTTCGCTCAGGACAGGCTTAAACAAACCCAAATGTCAAAATCTAAATGACAATTCAAATCCAAATGCTTAAATGCCAAACCTACCTCTTTTTCATTTGGATTTTGAGCTTGATTTGGCATTTGAACTTTGTCATTTGTCATTGAAAGCGAGCAAACTGCTAAAATTAGGATTGTGTCCGTAAGGTTAATAGCCAAGAAAGGCTCGACCTTCCATGATTTCCCCTACTCTCATCCCGAACGGAAGTGCTTCCACTGCTGGATTATCAACGTCACGCCACCGGGGCCCAACCAATGCCTTCATGATTGTATCTACTGCTATGCCAGGGAAGCTATTTACTCCAACTACTCCGAGGATACCCTGGTTTATAACAACCTGCCTGAGTTAGTGGAGAGGGACCTCAAAAAGCTAACTTTATGCCCGCCAATTTCCCTGTCCAATATCTCCGACCCCTGTCAGGACATACCTGAATTGAAAAGAGAGGTCAGAAGACTGATTCAGCTTCTTATGGACCACGGCGTCTCCTTTTTCATCACCACCAAAGGCGACCCGTCCTTTCTTCTGGAATTGCCTGGCTTTATCGAGTACAAACCTAAATTTATAGCCATAACCATCGAAGGGACTCCTGAGGTGCTCGAGCTTCTGTCGCCAGGAGCGCCTTCGTTCGATGCCAGGGTAGCTGCTGCCGGCAAGCTATCTAACTTGGGTATAGACATCGTCGTTCGCCTCGACCCTATTTTTACCCATTTATTCCTGGCCCTTTACGGTGATTCCTGGTTTGAAAAAATAGCCGGGTTGCTTGATGTCTTCGCTGCGATTGGAGCCAGGCATGTCATCGCCAGCACTGGCAGGCTATCCAGAAAGCGCTCTCCATCAGTCAGTCATCCCGATACATCGGGATGGCAGCGAATATATAAAGTTATTTACAGCCAGTCGCCACAAGCAGCCGAGAAATTCGAGCAAGAATACATCTACGAGTCACATTGGTCAGGCGGAGGCTATCGCCTGCGCAGAGACTTGAGGCTCGATTTCCATCGGAAAGTAAAGGAACTGGTTGAAGCCAGGGGCATGACCTATGCCACCTGCCAGGAACTTTCCGCCGGGGAAAGTGATTCCCCGGGCATCCCGCACTGCGAGGGATTACCACTGCCCTTTGCCCGAAAGCAAGCCGACGGTAGGTTCAAACCCATTCCAGGTTGCACTGCTAACTGCCATGTCTCTTGCCGGGGGTTATTCAACCCGCCCTGCGGGCAAGCCGAACTGATAAGCGCCGAGCCGCTGCGTCTCAAGAAACTATGCTTTGAATCAACCCTGAAAAGTCGTTAAGGCTTTTTGGGCAATAAATTTAAATTAACGGGGCCATGGGAATCGCAAGATTTTCGCGGGAGGTTTAATGGTTGGCCAGCTCCACTATGGTGACACCATAGTCTCCTTCGCCATAGTCACCAAGGCGATAGGATTTAACTAAGGGATGCTTGGCCAGTGAGTCATGTACGGCACGGCGTAATTTCCCTGTCCCTTTACCATGAACAATGCGCACGGAGGACAAGCCCGCCATGAAGGCATCGTTGAGATATTGGTCAAGCTGCCATAGTGATTCGTCGACGGTAAGATGGCGTAAACGTAATTCCCTGTCTACTGCTTTCATTATGACTTGACAAACTCCAGACGAAGTATTTCTTTGCTAGCTTCAGTAGTCTTAACTCTATCATCAATGCGCCAGCCTACTATCCAGACGATTTGCCGAGGGGAGCAGACGATTGGGATGCGGTCTCGCCAGGAGCGAGGCATCTTGGCGTCAATCATAAACTCCTGGAGCTTCTTAGGCATATCCATGCCTAAGGGCTGAAATCTATCGCCGGGCCGACGCTGACGGACGAAGAGTTCGGTTCCTGTTTTGTGTAAATCGAAATGGGCTGAGATTGCCTCACAGAGCTTAGCTTGAGCGGGGCGAGATTCTTCGCTACGCTCAGAATGACAAAAGGTGAGGGGCTGGCAGTGACCTTCATCCGCTCGCTCCCGAACTATCCTGGCCATCACCTTCCATCCCGGGAAAATTGTCCTACCGGGCACTTTAAGGAGAAATTCACCTGGCAGCGGAGGAAAAGGACATGGCTGAGGCTGAGATTGCTTGGCTGTGCTCGCAACGACAATCTCATCATATCCGCCCTGACAGATAAAACCATGGGGCAAAGAGATTCTTTTGCCCACCGCTTTATTCAGCAGAGTCCTTGCCGCCTCAATATGACTGGCTTCGATGTCTCGAGTATCTCCCGCCAACCTGGTCACGGCTGCTCTCAATAATTGCCTCTGCAAGGCTATCGGCAAGCTTGCAATCTGCTTCCTATCAAAGTAAATGGCGTTATTTTCCTGCCGGGCCACTTCGTCCCACAGCTTAGAGGCCTGCTGTTCAATGAACACCTTATCTTCTTTGGCAATATCAGCCAAACGGAGCAAAGCTTGGTCAATGCCCTGATTATATTGCCTGAGCAGAGGCAACAACTGGAGGCGAAGGCGATTTCGGAAAAAGGAAAGCGAACGGTTGGAGGAATCAATACACGGGTCAAGCTGGTGTTCCTGGCAATAACTCGTTGTTTCCTCTCTAGTAATATCCAGAAGCGGTCTTATTACCAAGAGGTTGCCCCGATAAGTCGGGGCTCGCAATGACATTCCTTGCCTATCATACGGCATAGACGAGCAAGGGGCTAACCCACACAATCCGGTAATTCCCGTTCCCCGTAATATATGCATCAAAATGGTCTCTACCTGGTCATCCCTGGTATGACCTATGGCTATTCGATTGGCTCCGACCTCTCCAGCTACCCTGGCAAGAAAAGCATAGCGTAGTTCCCGGGCAGCTTCCTCAACGGAGAGATTCCTTTCAACCCTATAGGCAGCCACATCTTGCCTATCAATAGTGATGGGAATGCCAAGCGAGCCAGCCAGATCGGACACATATTTGGCATCAGCTTCGGATTCAACTCCCCGAAGTTGATGATTTAGATGAGCTACATGAAGTTTTATCCCTAGTCCTTTCTGCCATTTTGCCAGGACATGAAGCAAACACACTGAATCAGCACCACCCGAGACCCCGACAATCACTATCTCCTCAGGTGAAATCAAGCTATACCGCTGGATAAAATCTATAACTTTTGACTCTAGCTTAATCTTGTTCATAGGGATTGATTTTCACCCCAAAAATTCTGCGAGTTTTTTGGGAACCCATTTGCTTTGCCCCTCGCAACTCTAAATAAACCCAAATGTCAAAATCCAAATGACAATTCAAATCCAAATGCTTAAATGCCAAAACTATTCCTCTTTGTCCTTTGTCATTGTTTAGGGTTTTGAGCTTGATTTGGCATTTGAGCTTTGTCATTTGTTATTGCTATTTGCCTTGCCCCTCCCAGCTAACACTGATAAGAGGTGTCGTTAAATGTCACCAAGCGGGGGCCATAATCCTGAATCTCGAGGATGCTTACCCCACCGAGGTCTACTTTGAATTTGGTAAAGCAGTCCAGAGGCAAATTTAAAGCTTTGAGAATGATGGCTAAGGTAACGAAGTAATGGCTGACTACTACCAGAGTAGTTCCTTCGTTGTGCCCGGGATTAGTTTTATGCCTTTCTAGCAGACGTTCAACAGCCTTCCATGCTCTCTGTTGCAATTCAACAAGACTTTCTCCGTTGGGCAATTTCATTGCCCCCCCGTCTTGCCACCATTGCATTAAAAACTGGCTGAACGTGGTACTTAAATTTGAAATAGACATGCCCTCCAGTTCACCAACTTTGAGCTCTCTAAGCCCTTGATCAACCTCTACGGGCAACTGGTGATGTCTGGCTATGACTTCGGCTGTAGCTATAGCTCGCTGCAAAGGACTGGAGAGTATAGCAGTAATGGGCTCATTCTCGAGGAAAACTGCTAGCCTCCTGGCTTGCTCCAATCCGGTACCATTCAGTTCGATATCACTATCGCCTCCCTGGACACGCCTCTCGTGATTCCAATAAGTTTCGCCATGCCTAACTAAAATAAGCTTCAAAAGGCCTCCTTATACTGCCTCGCTTCGCTGACAGCGAGAAATATCCCGACATGTCGGGATGAGCTAGTTTCACCCCCTCGGTATGGGTAATACATTAGTTTTCCACAAGTTCCCTCTTAGAAGTGGGGCTCTCTCCTTCAACATGCCCCTTTAAGCGCGAGAATTCTCCTCTTATCTCCCTTAAAATAAGGGCTCTTTTGTTCTACATCCCCCCTTAAAATAAGGGGGGATAAAGGGGAGTTATGAATGTTTCTGAGCCTCCTCCTTAATCCTTTCCCTTACCCCTTCGATATTTTGTAACACGCCGTTATTCCAGAATCTTATCACACGAATGCTTAATTCCCTGAGATAGCTATCACGATGAGCATCATGTGGTTGGCCGTATACATTTGCATGTTGTCCTCCATCAACTTCAATGGCTAATCTTCGTTCAGGACAGTAAAAGTCGAGGATATATGGGCCTACACTATATTGTCGGAAGAACTTAAGACCAGCCATCCGTCTACTTCGCAATATGCTCCATAATTTTTGCTCAGCATCGGTTACGTTCTTCCTGAGGCGGCGTCGGTTTAATTTTGTAGTTGGATCGTTATAGAGGTATTTACTCATAACTCCCCTTGCCCCTCTTATCTTAAGAGGGGGAATTTTGGAAAAACTTACCTGCTACCAGCATAGGTGGGATGGACTAAATTTACGCTGTAGCAATGCCCTTTTCCCTGGTTACTATGACCTTCGCTATCTTCATTCCACGTATTTCAGTGATAACGAACTTCAGGTTTTGGTATTTAAAGTGCTCTCCCTGCTTCGGTATCCGACCAAGGTGGCTGAGAATAAAGCCAGCCACAGTCTCATAATCACCGCTGGGCAAATTCAGCCCCAACTCCTCGTTAGCGTCTTCAATCCTGAATCCTCCATCCAGTTGAAAGGTGCTGTCTCCAGTTACAATGAAATCCTTCTCTTTACCTGTTAGCTCATCGCGAATATCGCCGACAATCTCCTCAGTTAGCTGTCCGAGGGTAACCATTCCCGCAATTCCCCCAAACTCGTCGACAACGACTGCCGCATGGTGCCCACCGTCTCGCATCTCAGCAAGAAGCTCCCCCAAACGTTTGCCTTCAGGTACAAAATAGGCAGGGCGCATCAAATCATCGATGACGCTATCTCTGCTGTCAGATTCATCGGTTACTTTCATCAGCACATCCTTGGCATGCAACATACCTACCACATTATCGGTATTATCCTTATATACGGGGAAACGGCTATATCGTCCCTGGGTATAGAGATTCAGGAAATCACTTAGCTTCGTCCCTTGCTCCACCCAGGCGATTTCTGTTCTGGGGACCATTATCTTACTCACCGGGCGGTCGGTAAACTCAAACACCTTGTGCAACATCTCTGCCTCATTACCTTCCACTACCCCTTCAGCCTCACCTATGCTGATAGCTGTACGGAATTCCTCCTCGCTGATGGTCGGCTTGGGAATTTCGTTCTCCCCGACTAACTTGGTGAACCTAATCCCGATGTGGTTCAGGATGTAAACCAGAGGATAGAGGATGGTAGAGATTATTTCTAGAGGTCTGACATATTTCGGAGCTATTCTTTCTCCGTAACGAACTGCCAAGCTCTTAGGAATAAGCTCAGCGAAAACCAAGGTTACTATAGTGATCACGATGGTAGCGATGGCTACTGCCCAGTTCTCATTTCGGATTAGTGACACTACTATGATTGTGCCCAGAGTGGCTACTGCCGTCTCAAAGAAGTTGATCCCCAAAAGAACTGTAGCGAGAAATTTCTCCGGCTGTTCTATAATCTTTGCCATCCTTTTGGCGGCAGGGTGTCCACTCTGGATCAGATGTTGCAGACGCAGCTTCTGTATACCAATGAAAGCAGTCTCAGCACTGCAGAAAAAAGCGGCACACCCAAGACAGAGGAAAAACAATATCACAAAGAGGCTGTTAATGTTCACTCTTAATGCTCACCCTGAGTAAACGACTTGTGCAACCAGATTACTACCGGCTTTAGACAAAGCGATTAAAGCTGACTCAAAACTGGAAAAGAAAGCTGAGAGAGCTAGGCAGACTGGAAAGGCTAATAAAAGCCAACTATCGGCGGCATCCACTTATTACCACCCCCTAAGTCCCCTCCCTACGCAAATTGACCATCTTGCTACCATTAACTTTGGCTGCAATATACTTTATGTAAGTTATGATAGCATTAGCTGGCAAACCTGTCAAACCCCACATTTTTAAACAAACCTCGACGAGTGATAAGCTCCAGGTTTTCCGGTATACTTACGGGGATGGACGAAATGTTCCTGGTGGACAAGCCTAAAGGGCTTACCTCCTCCCGAGTGGTAGAGCGGATAAGAAAGAAGTTCAACGTGAAGGCTGGTCATACGGGGACATTAGACCCCCTGGCTACAGGGCTTTTAGTTGTTCTCACCGGCAGGCGCACGAAAAACGCCTCTTTGTTTCTTAAGCTGGACAAGGCTTACGAGGTTAAGGCTGTTCTCGGTGTCGAGACAGACACCTTTGACTCTGAAGGAAGGGTTTTACAGCGAAGCGACAACGAAGTAACCAGAGAAGAATTGGAAAGGGTCTTGAAGGAATTTTATGGTGATATCTGGCAGACCCCTCCATCGTTTTCAGCTAAAAAAATGGCGGGCCAAAAAGCTTACCAACTAGCCAGAAAAGGTATCAGCGTAGATATACCACCTAAAAAGGTAAGCATTTATTCTTTGGAGCTCAAGGAGTTCCAGTTTCCCTATTTCACTTTTGCTTGCGAGGTATCTTCAGGATTTTACGTTAGAAGTCTTGCTCACGATATCGGAGAGAAACTCGGGGTGGGCGCTACTGTAGTGGAAGTTCGCCGCACTAGAGTGGGCCCTTATCATGTGGAACAAGCTAAAGGCTTGGAGGAACTCCTGGGCTATAAGTAGTTGCCCTTGAAAAGCTTCGATTTTTAGCGACAATAAAAAGTGTAGACCCTGCATTATTTCCTCATTGATTGGGCTATAGTCCCCGTGATACAATATCCAAAGAGTGGCTACTGAGAAAGAGAAGGCAGTCGAATTGGCCATTGAGCAAATCGAAAAGCACTATGGCAAAGGTTCGATTATGAAGTTAGGCGAAGCTCCAGCTAGGGTAGCTGGAGACGCCATTCCCACCGGAGCACTGGCTCTCGATCTGGCTTTAGGAATAGGTGGCATACCTAGAGGGCGAGTTACCGAGATATTTGGGTCTGAGGCTTCAGGTAAAACTACACTCGCCCAGCATATAATCGCTGAAACTCAAAAAGCTGGCGGTATTGCTGCGTATATCGATGTTGAGCATGCCTTTGACCCTAGATATGCTGCTAACTGCGGTGTCAACCTGCGCGATTTACTTATCTCCCAACCTGACACCGGCGAGCAAGCTCTGGAAATTACTGAAACCCTGGTGAGAAGCGGTGCTGTAGATGTAATAGTCATCGACAGTGTAGCCGCCCTAGCGCCCAGAGCTGAGATAGAAGGTGAGATGGGCGATGCCCACGTTGGTTTGCAGGCACGATTGATGTCCCAAGCACTGAGAAAATTGAGTGCTGCTATCAGTAAGTCGAAAACAGCGGTTATCTTTATTAACCAGTTGCGAGAAAAAGTGGGCATTGTTTTCGGTAATCCGGAGGTAACTCCCGGGGGAAGGGCGCTTAAGTTCTATAGTTCGGTGAGAATAGATTTGAGGCGGGGTGAGTCCATCAAGCAGGGCACAGAAATGGTAGGCTCAAGAGTAAGGGCCAGGGTGGTTAAGAATAAGGTAGCTCCTCCCTTTCGCAGCGCTGAATTTGATATTATGTTTAATTATGGGATAAGCAAAGAGGGGAATTTGGTTGACCTTGGGGTAACAACAGGCTTGGTAAAGAAAGCTGGCGCCTTCTTTACTTACGGCGATACAAAGTTGGGGCAGGGCAGGGAAAATGCTAAGGATTACCTGAGGCAGCACCCTGAACTAGCTTCACAACTAGAAAGCACCATAAGAGCTTCAACAGCTATTCCCAGCATCTCTCTTGGAGACGGTTCAGAAGCTGTCTCACAAGATGCTTGATGTAATTCAGGAAGAAGCCAGTTGGCAGATAGAAATTCCTTGCAGGATTGCCTCAATGCCGCCTACCATTATCTCAGTTATCGCCCGCGCAGCGAAGCAGAAATCAGGCAGTGTCTTCACCGACGCCGTTTTGCTAATGAAGTGGCAGAGAAAGCAATTGCCCAACTCAGAGAGCAAAACTTGAGCGATGATTTTACCTTCGCCCAATTCTGGACAGCTAACCGCTTATCCTTCAGGCCTAAGAGCAAAAGATTGATAAAAAAGGAATTAAGAGATAAAAAAGTATCCGCAGAAATCATTGAACAGGTGACCAAGGACATAGATGACGAAGAGATTGCTTATAAGCTAGGCTCCAGCCGGATGCCGGCCCTTGCCCATTTAGATTATCCAGACTTCTACCGACGTCTATCAAGTTACCTCACTTACCGCGGTTTCGGTTACGAAGTCGTAAAGCGTACCGCAGCTCTTCTCTGGCAGGAAAAGGAACGAGACTAAGATGATAGACTGGGGAGAGTCAGGCTGAGGTGAATTCCCCCTTAGCTTGACAGTCTCCTCCCACAAAAGCTATATTTTAACTGCCGAGGGCCATTAGCTCAGTTGGTTAGAGCACGGTCCTGATAAGACCGGGGTCTGTGGTTCGAGTCCACAATGGCCCACTTTCTACTTGCAAATTTAGCAAATTAAGCTCCATTTAAATTACGCTATTGACAAACTAAAGGACAGGGTTTATATTTTAAATAATTAAATATAGGAAAAGGCTGAGAACAGGACTAGTACAGCCTGAGGCGGAGTTCAGAGAGTCGGGTAAGGTGTGAGCCGATACTTGCGCAAGGTTGGAATGGACCTGGGAGCCGCAAACCGAAAGGTTAACACTTAGTAGGCTTTGCCGCAGGGGCAGCGTTATCGAAGTCCAGGGTATCGCTAAATTAGGCTGTACCTGAAAAGAGATGGCCAAAAAGGCCGAAAAAGGGTGGCACCGCGAAGGTTAAACCTCTCGCCCCTTGGCGAGAGGTTTTTTTATTGCGAGGTGATATGTATTATCCAACACTCGAAGAGGTTCGCCAACTGAAGAAGCATGGCAATTTGGTACCAGTTTGCCGTGACATTCAGGCTGACCTGGAGACGCCAGTATCCGCTTACCTTAAGATAGCCCGCGGCAATTACTCCTTCCTTCTAGAAAGTGTTGAGGGTGGTGAGCGACTGGCCCGCTATAGCTTTATCGGCACCGAGCCCTCTCTTGTCTTAAGGACAGGAAATGAGAATCCCGTTGACCCATTGAATCTGGTGGAAAAGGAGTTCGCTCAACTTCGTCCCGTGTCCATTGCCGACCTTCCCAGATTCCATGGTGGCATGGTTGGCTACCTGAGCTACGAGGTTGCCCGCCACTTTGAGAGATTGCCCTGTCCCGATCAAGACCCTCAAGGACTCCCCGAGTCTGTGTTGATGCTGGCAGATACCTTGCTTGTTTTCGATCATATTACCCACAAAATCAAGGTTGTCTCTCACGCTCACTTAGATGGGGATGTTGACACAGCGTATCGGGAGGCAACTTGCAAAATTGACGCCCTGGTGGACAGGCTGGAGCAGCCGATGCATTCTGAGGCCCCTAAGAATGCGCCACCAAATAGGTCTGAGGTGTCATCAAATTTTTCTCAGGCAGAGTTCGAGGCTGTGGTATCCCAAGCCAAGGAGTATATCTATGCCGGCGACATAATTCAGGCTGTCTTATCACAGCGGTTGGCAAGACCTACTTATGCCAGTCCCTTCGCTATATATCGGGCATTGCGCTCTGTTAACCCTTCCCCTTACATGTACTACCTCCACTTGGGTGATTTCTATATTGTAGGAGCTTCCCCCGAGCTTCTGGTGCGAGTCGAGGATGGCATAGTATCTAATCACCCTATTGCCGGCACTCGCCCTCGGGGTAAGGATGCCACCGAAGACCTGACTTTGGAAGAAGAACTCAAGCACGATGAGAAGGAGCGTGCTGAGCATATCATGCTCGTTGACCTGGGGCGTAATGACATCGGGAGAATTAGCGAGCCGGGCACAGTCGAGGTAACTCAGCTTATGGATTTGGAACGCTATTCACATGTTATGCATTTGGTATCACATGTTCAGGGTAAGCTCAGGGCTGGACTTTCCCAGCTTGATGCCTTCCGCTCCTGCTTTCCTGCCGGCACCGTTTCCGGCGCACCCAAGATTCGGGCTATGGAGATCATCGCCGAACTGGAAAGAGAGAAACGGGGACCCTATGCCGGCGCAGTGGGCTATTTCGACTTCTCGGGCAACCTGGATACTGCTATCGCTATACGTACCGTTATTATCAAAGATAACATCGCTTATATCCAGGCGGGTGCTGGCATCGTCGCCGATAGCATCCCTGAGCGCGAATACCAGGAAAGCCTGTCCAAAGCGCAAGCACTGCTCGCTGCTATTGACCAGGCGGAGGCAAATCAGTATGCTTTTACGCGTTCGGCTTTGCCTTGAGTCAATTACGACCGAAGTGGGGAAGGACTTGTTGAAGAATTTTCTAAAGCAAGGGACACAGCAGTGATTAAAGAAGCCATTCAAACTGTGGTCAACGGTCGCTCGCTGACCTTTGAGCAAGCGGCAGCCGTAATGGAAGAGATAATGATTGGCGAAGCCACGCCAGCCCAGTTTGCCGCTTTTATCACCGCCCTGCGCATTAAAGGAGAGACGGTAGACGAGATTGCTGGCTTAGCCAGCGTCATGCAGGCTAAGGCAACACCGGTCCAGGTCACCCCACCGGTGGTAGATACCTGCGGGACAGGGGGCGATGGTCTTTGCAGCTTTAATATCTCCACAACAGCCGCCTTCATTGTCGCTGGCGCAGGACTCAAAGTAGCCAAGCATGGTAACCGGGCAATGTCCAGCCACTGCGGTAGCGCCGATGTCCTGGAGGCGCTGGGGGTGAGGATTGAGCTCGGGACTGAGGCTGTCGCTCAATGTCTGGAGACAGTGGGCATCGGTTTTATGTTTGCTCCCGTCTTTCACCCAGCGATGAAATATGCCACTGCCCCCCGACGTGAAATCGGAATTCGCACTGTGTTTAATATTCTCGGGCCCCTTACCAACCCTGCCAAAGCCAAGTTTCAGGTCATCGGTGTTCCCTCTAAGGAACTGGGAGAGAGGATTGCCTTCGTTCTCCACCGCCTGGGCACAGAGCATTCCCTGGTGGTACATGGCATAGATGGTATGGATGAAATTTCAATCAGCAGGAAATCTCTGGTGTGGGATGTCAATCAACATAGGGTATTGCCACCTTATGAAGTTTCTCCTGATGATTTTGGTTTTATGAAGGCAAGCATGACCCAAATTAAGGGAGGAACAGCCAGGCAAAATGCTAAGATACTGCGCGGCATATTAAGCGGAGAGGTAGGAGCCAGACGAAACATAGTTATCATGAACGCTGCTGCTGCGCTGGTGGCTGGCAACCAAGCATCAGACCTCAAAGAAGGTGCCTCCATTGCCGAGAAGACGCTCGACAGTGGACAAGCTCTGGCTAAACTCGACGAGCTAATCAAGCTCAGCCACAGCCTGAATAATGAGTAGCCAGCATTCGACGTTTAGCTGATAACTGATTGCTGGAAGCTGGGAAAAGGAAATGCTGGATAAAATTATCGCCCAAAAAAGAGAAGAGGTTGAGCAAAGAAAGAAGGTAGCTACCATAACTTATCTACAAGAGCGTATTGCCCGGCAGAAGCCGGCGCTTGACCTCGCCCTGGCTCTCAAGGGCGACCACATTCGACTGATTGCCGAGGTAAAGAAAGCTTCCCCTTCACGGGGTATGCTAAGTCCCAACTTCAACCCCATCGAGTTAGCCCAGACCTATGCTGAAGGTGGTGCTGCTGCTATTTCAGTGCTCACTGAAGCAAATTATTTTATGGGCAGCATTGAGCACCTAGCAGCAATCAAAGAAGTGGTTGGGCTTCCATTACTGAGAAAGGATTTTATCTTCGACCTTTATCAGGCATATGAGTCCCGGGCTTACGGCGCTGATGCCTTGTTGTTAATAGTAGCCATCCTGAGTCAGGAACAGCTTAAGGAGCTCATCTCGCTGAGTCACAGCCTTGGTTTAAGGTGCCTGGTTGAAGTACACAATGAAGGCGAGGTGGAAAGGGCAGTTCTCAGCGAAGCGGAAATTATCGGAATTAATAATCGAGACCTTGATACATTTTCTATTGACATCAATATGACCCGCCGATTGCGTCCCCTCATTCCTCAGGAGCGAATTGTAGTTAGCGAAAGCGGCATTAAAAGCAAAAGAGATATTGAAAAGCTCGGGAAATGGGGGGTTGATGCTGTACTTGTTGGCGAGGCTCTGGTCACCGCCGGCGATGTCCGGGCTAAAATGCAGGAGTTGCTAAGATGAAGGAATTTTCATCATCTACACGTGTCAAGATTTGCGGGATTAGAGATAAGACCCATGCCCTAGCAGCGGTTGAGGCTGGTGCTGACTTTATCGGGTTAGTCTTCGCTCCCAGTAAACGACAGGTAACTCCTACCAAGGCATGTGAGATAGCCAGTGCGGTAAAGAAAAGCAGCGATGCCACAAAAGTGGTCGGCGTCTTTGTCAATGCACCGGCTTCTCAGGTAAATGAGATCGCCGATTTCTGTGCTTTAGATTGTGTTCAGCTAAGTGGCGATGAATCCTGGGAGTATTGCCGCGAGGTTGTTGAACCAGTTATCAAGGCAATTCGAATAGGCCAGCAATCCCCCGAGGAGCTCTACGCTGAGTTATCTGCTGGATGTAAATTGCTTTCCTCACAAAGATTTATCACCCTCCTTGACTCCCAGGTTGAAGGCGAATATGGCGGAACAGGAGAAAGCTTCAACTGGAACTTAGCCCAGCAGGTAGCTAAGAGGTTTCCGGTCATTATTGCCGGTGGACTCGACCCGAAGAATGTAGCCAGGTTAATCGAGAGAGTAAGACCCTGGGGAGTGGATGTCTCTTCCGGGGTAGAGAGTAATGGTCTAAAAGATGCTTCAAAAATTAGAGCCTTCGTCAAGGCAGTTAGGTCAACACAGTAATGTGATAGATTATCGACACAGAGGAGGAATGGTCAGATGCTTGTTGTTATGAAAAACGATGCT
>Ga0315549_1000595_pt1 | contig 42348 bp, 45 predicted proteins | sample SalMarSW160200MG_FD_203101 | JGI IMG/M metagenome (GOLD analysis project Ga0315549, IMG submission 203101) | Salt marsh sediment microbial communities from the Plum Island Ecosystem LTER, Massachusetts, United States - Salt Marsh Sediment SW1601-200 ...
CAGGTGGCTTTCCCTCATCTACCGGAAAATGCTAAACCAATTAGCCAGGTGGGTAATATTAAAATCGATCAATCCGTCATCGGTTCCTGCACCAACGGTAGGATAGAAGACTTACGCATAGCTGCTGAAATCTTAAAAGGGCAGCAAGTTCATCCTGAAGTCAGATTGATTATCATCCCCGCTACTCAAGATATTTACCTGCAAGCCCTCCGGGAAGGATTAATTGACATATTTATTTCTTCCGGAGCCGCGGTAAGCACTCCTACCTGTGGTCCTTGTTTAGGTGGTTATATGGGTGTTTTAGCTAAAGGAGAAAGAGCCATTTCTACCACCAACCGGAATTTTGTAGGGAGGATGGGACACCCTGAAAGCGAAGTATACCTGGCCAATCCTGCCATTGCTGCCGCTTCTGCCATTTTAGGCAGAATAGCTAGTCCCGAGGAGGTGAAATAGAATGATAATTAAAGGTAAAGTTTGGAAATTTAAAGACAACATCGATACTGATGTAATTATCCCAGCCCGTTATCTTAATACCTCTGATCCCAAGGAATTAGCCCTGCATTGTATGGAAGACTACGATTCTGAATTTGTTAAAAAGATAAATCAGGGAGATATTATAGTGGCGGGTAGAAACTTTGGCTGTGGGAGTTCCCGTGAACATGCCCCTATTGCCCTAAAAGCCGCAGGAGTATCTTGTATTATCGCCAAATCTTTTGCCCGAATTTTTTTTAGAAATGCTATAAACATTGGTCTTCCTATTTTTGAATCCGAAGAAATTGCAGAGCAATCTTCTGAAGGTGATTTTTTAGAAGTAGATGCTATAAAAGGAATAATAAAAAATATTAACAAAGATAGAAATTACAAGCTAAATCCCTTACCGGCTTTTATTCAAAATATTATTTCCTTAGGTGGATTAAGAGAATATGTCAAGGAAGAAGTAAGAAGGAGGAACAGATAAAATGTATAATATAGCTTTAATTCCCGGTGATGGGATAGGACCGGAGATAATTAGAGAAGGCAAAAAGGTAATAGGGGCAGCCTCTTTCCGATATGGATTAGAAATTAAATGGAACGAATATCCCTTTGGTGCCGAACATTACTTAAAGACCGGGGAATTATTACCCGATAATGCCCTAAAAGAGATTGAAGATATGGATGCTATATACCTTGGGGCAATTGGTGACCCTCGAGTAAAGCCAGGGGTTCTAGAAAATGAGATATTATTAAAGACCAGATTTTATTTTGACCAATACATTAATTTGCGTCCCATTAGATTATATAAAGGAGTTCCCTGTCCTTTGAAAGATAAAAACCCGGAAGACATTAATTTTTATGTGGTTAGAGAAAATACCGAAGACTTCTACATAGGAATTGGGGGGAGATTTAAGGCGAAAACCCACCAAGACAATTTAGAAGTATTAAGAAAGCTGTATAAAACTAAAATTAAAGTAGATTTTAATTTAGAAAAAGAAGAAGAAATAGCCTATCAAATTGGTTTAATTAGTAAATCAGGAACCCAAAGGGTAATGAAATATGCATTTGAGTTAGCTAAAAAAAAGGATATGAAGAGAGTGACCTCAGTTGATAAAGCTAATGTTTTAACTAATATTTATGGACTATGGAGAGATATCTTTGAAGAAGTATCAAGTCAATATCCTGATATCGAGACAGAGTTTACCTTTGTAGATGCCATCACTATGTGGTTTGTTAGAAAACCGGAGTGGTTCAAAGTAGTAGTTACCCCTAATATGTTTGGTGATATTATTACCGATTTAGGAGCGATGATTCAAGGGGGTCTAGGTATAGCTGCCGGAGGCAATATAAATCCGGAGGGCATTTCAATGTTTGAACCAATTCATGGTTCTGCTCCCAAATATAAGGATAAATCTATTGCCAATCCTACTGCCACTATACTGGCTGGGGCAATGATGTTGGACTGTTTAGGAGAATCAAAAGCAGCTAAAGTCATTGAGGATGCAGTAGAAAAGGTCTTAATTGAAGGAGAAGTTAGATCCCGTGATTTAGGAGGAAATTCTTCTACTATCGAAGTGGGAGATGAGGTAGTGAAAAAATTAAAACTTTCCCTTTAACTACCTTATGTTAACTGCTAAAACGGTTTTTATATAACACAGACACGAATTAGTCGTTAGTTTTAATACAAGTTTTCAGTTATCGGTTTACAGTTTATTACAAGAGAGTATGATAATAGAACCTCTACGCACTTTGAGTTTTCTATAAACTGGCAACTTGTAACTTGGAATTTATAACTTATTAATCATTAATGTATTTTATTTACTAAATACTATTCACTATATACCAATTAATAGTACTTGACATATATGATATAATAATTATTAAAAATAATAAATAGTTAAAAGCAAAGCGTGGGAGAAGTAGCAGATTACAAAATTTTACAGAGAGTCGTTTACGGTGAGAAGCGACAAAAAGATTTTAAAGGATTTGCGAAATGGACCCACAAGCTTCAAACTGAAAGGATATAAATAGTCCGAGTAAGTTCTGACGGACTTTTCCCCCGTGAAAAGGAAAAGTGTATCGGTGTATAATTAATTTATATTGCCCGTACTCTGCAGAGTAGGCTTTCATATTTTTTAAAGTGAAAATCCTATTAGAGTGGCACCACGGAATTAACCTTTCGTCTCTTAGAGATGAAAGGTTTTTTTATTTATATACCCGTACACTTTATCAAGAGGGGTCTAATAGATAATAATATTAATATTGAATTATATTAATCTGTTAGGCTCAATCAGGGTGGTACCGCGGAACTTAACCTTTCGTCCTTAACATTGCGATAATGTTAACAGGGGCGAAAGGTTTTTTTATTATAAGGTATTTATAAATTCTAAGAGGAGGTGGCTAAGACAAGATGAAAGATAAAAAATATTATCCGGACAAAGAGGAATTTATACAATTGGCCGGCAGAGCGAATATGCTTACAGTATATCGAAAAATTCTTATCGATACAGAAACACCGATTAGTATTTTTCAGAAAATGAAGAGTAATAAGTTTAGTTATTTGCTGGAGAGTGCAGAGGGAGATGGAAAGTTAGCTCGTTATTCCTTTATCGGCATTGATCCTTTTTTAGTTTTTCAGAGCAAAGGTCTTAAGATTGAGATAATAAAAGAAGATAAGAAAATAGTTCTTTATGAAAATCCTTTACTTTATTTACGTAAGTTATTTGATAATTTTAAAATAATTCCTACAGAGGGATTACCACGTTTTTTTGGAGGTGGAGTTGGCTACTTTGGTTATGATATGGTCAGGTTTATAGAGAAACTGCCTGAGAAAAAAATTATTGACTCCGAAATGCCGGATTGTATTTTAGTTTTTGCCAGGACAACATTAGTCATTGATCATTTAACCCATCAGTTGTGGATAATTATAAATAATCCATTAAATGAGCTTTCTAAAGAGGTGGCTTATGATGAGGCGGTAGAGCAGATTGAAAGAATTATAGCTCAAATTAAAAAATCATTACCTTTAGAAGAATTGGAAAAGAAGGGCAGAAAGAATAACAGAGGAGACAATAATATATTAAAAAGCAACCTTACACAAGAAGAATTTATTGAAAAAGTGAAAAGGGCTAAGGAATATATTTTAGCGGGAGATATTTTCCAGGTAGTGTTATCACAATGTCTTATCAAAAAAACAGGGCTCCATCCATTTGAAGTTTATCGTTCTTTGCGGAGTTTGAATCCTTCTCCTTATATGTATTATTTGAATTTTGGTGAAATACAGGTAGTCGGAGCATCCCCGGAGCCACTGGTTCGGCTGACTGAGGAATTAGTAGAAGCTAAACCTATCGCTGGGACACGCCCAAGGGGGAAGACCGAAATAGAAGATATAGAATTAGAAAAAGAGATGTTAGAAGACGAAAAAGAACGGGCAGAGCATACTATGTTGGTAGATTTAGCTCGGAATGATTTAGGTAGAGTTTGTTGTCCCGGAACGGTGAAAGTGAGCAATTTTATGAAGGTAGAAAAATTTTCTCATGTCATGCATTTAGTTTCAGAAGTGGAAGGTAAAATTCAACCAGATAAGGACGTTTTTGATGTGTTAGAGGCTTGTTTTCCAGCGGGAACAGTTTCAGGGGCACCAAAAGTTCGGGCAATGGAGATTATTGATGAGTTAGAACCTAATTACAGAGGGCCTTATGCAGGAGCTGTTGGATATATCGGTTTTAATCAGAATATGGATACTTGTATTACTATTCGCACCATTATATTTAAGGGGAATCAAGCTTACATTCAGGCAGGAGCTGGCATTGTAGCAGATTCAATTCCAGAAATGGAGTATAAAGAAACTTTAAATAAATCTATGGCCTTGCTTAAGGCTATAGAATTGGCAGAGAATTTTTAAAATGTAAAATTTAGTGCCTGGCACTAAATGTTACATTGGCAAAGGAGGGAGTAAGAATGATATTAGTAATTGATAATTATGATTCTTTTACTTATAACTTAGTTCAATATTTAGGTGAGTTAGGTATGGAAACTGAAGTGTATAGAAATGATGAGATAGCCTTGAAGGAAATTGCAAAAAAATCTTTGATTGGAATAGTAATTTCTCCAGGCCCCTGTACTCCCAAAGAAGCTGGAATTTCGGTAGAAGCAGTTCAAGAACTGGGGAATAAAGTTCCTATTTTGGGAGTTTGTTTGGGGCACCAATCTATTGGAGTAGCCTATGGGGGCAGAGTAGTGCCGGCAAAGAAGTTAATGCATGGCAAGACCTCTTCTATTTATCATAACCAAAAGGGTCTATATTTAGGAATAGATAATCCATTTATAGCCGGGCGTTATCATTCTTTAGTTTTAGATCCCCTTTCCTTGCCTCCCTGTCTTGAAGTTACTGCTCATACAGAAGATGGTACGATTATGGGAGTCCGCCATAAGGAATACCCTGTAGAAGGTGTACAATTTCATCCCGAATCCATTTTAACTTCACCAGGGAAGAATATTTTAAAAAACTTTATAGCTATCGCTGAAGAATTTAAAAGATAATATTTTTAAAAGAAGGGAGATAAGAAAATGTTTAAAGAGATATTAAATAAGATAGTGACAGGAGAAAACTTAAATGAAAAAGAAGCTTATGAAACAATGAATGAAATTATGCAGGGGGTAACTACCCCAGCCCAAATTGCTAGTTTCTTAACAGCTTTGCGAGTGAAAGGAGAAACAGTAGAGGAGATTACCGGATGTGCCCGAGCAATGAGGGAAAATGCCGTCTCTTTAAAAGAAATTTATCCTTTGGCAGTAGATACTTGTGGTACTGGTGGGGATACTAAAGGGACATTTAATATTTCTACAGTTGCTGCTTTTGTAGTAGCTGGAACAGGGATAATGGTGGCAAAACATGGCAATAGGGGAGTATCTAGTAAAAGTGGAAGCGCTGATGTTCTGGAGGCACTGGGAATAAATATTAATTTAACTCCTTCTCAAGTTGAAGAGTGTTTGCAAAAACTTGGAATTGCTTTTTTCTTTGCGCCTGTCTTTCATCCGGCAATGAAGCATGCAATAGGACCTCGAAGGGAAATGGGTTTTCGCACCATATTTAATCTGCTTGGTCCCCTTACAAATCCAGCGGGGGTGAAACGGCAGATATTAGGAGTTTATGATCCCGATATTACTGAATTGATTGCTGGCGTATTAAAGAGACTTGGCGCTCAAAATGCGATGGTAGTATGTGGAGAAGGTGGAATAGATGAAATATCTATTACTGGTTTTACAAAGATTACTCAAATTAAAAATAGAGAAATAACGACTTATTATATTAGGCCAGAGGACTTAGGCCTATGCCAATATGAATTAAAAGATATTAAAGGAGGAGATGCCAAAGTTAATGCCGAAATTACTTTAAATATTCTAAGAGGGAAAGATGGTCCTCAACGGCTAATAGTTATTGTTAACGCTGCAGCAGCATTAGTAGTAGGGGGTATGGCTAAGGATATGAGAGATGGAATAGAGATAGCGGCAGAGACTATTGATTCAGGAACGGCCTTAATAAAATTAGAGGGTTTAAGAGAATATACTAAGAGGTTGATTTGATGAATATGTTAAAAGAGATTATAAAACAAAAACAAGAGGAAATAAAAAAAGATAAAAAGAATTTTCCTTTTAAATTTTTACTTCAATTGATAGATGAAGGGTTACCCCCTACTCGAGGTTTTTTTCGAAAACTAAATTCTTCTTCCACTATATCAGTGATTGCAGAGCTTAAATTTGCTTCTCCCTCGAAAGGAATAATCAGCGATAAGAAAAAAAATTTAGAAAAAATTATTCAAATTTACACAGCTAATGGGGCATCAGCCATTTCAGTTTTAACTGAGAAAAATTTTTTTAAGGGAGACCCGGATTACATTCGACAAGCAAAAAGAGTAACTGATTTACCAATTTTACGAAAAGATTTTATTTTAGATGAATATCAAATTTTTCAGTCTCGTTGTTTGGGGGCTGATGCCATATTGCTTATTGCTCGCCTTTTAGATGAGCCGACCTTAATGCGTTTTCAAAAGATAGCTTCCTCTTTAGGGGTGGATTGTTTAGTGGAAGTCCACAATAAAGAAGAGCTAATAAAAGCTACAACAGCTGGGTCAAAGATGATAGGAATTAATAATCGCAATTTAATGGATTTTTCTATTGATTTATCTGTTACAACCAAGCTGAGTTCTCTGGTACCTCAGGATTGTTTATTGGTTAGCGAAAGCGGAATCAAATATCAGGAAGATATAAGAAGGTTAGGTCTATGTGGAATAGATGCGATATTGGTTGGAGAGACTTTGATGACTGCTCATAGCCCTGGCGATAAATTGCAAAAGCTGACAGGGGTAGAAAAAAAGAGAAGGGAAAAGCAAGTATATGTTGGTTAAAATTTGCGGAATAAAAGATATTAAGAATGCCTTGGTGGCAGTGGAAAATGGGGCAGATGCTTTAGGTTTTGTTTTTGCTCCGAGTTCCCGACAGCTTACCCCGGAGAAGGCAAAAAAAATTATGGATACTATTCCTGCAGGTGTGTTACGAGTGGGGGTTTTTGTTGATGCTCCAATTTCTTTAGTAAAGGAAATCGCAGAATATTGCCCCTTAACGATTCTTCAATTACATGGTAACGAAAGTGTAGATTACTGTCGACAGTTTAAAAAGCCGGTAATAAAAGCAATCAGGGTAGGAGAGAAGGGAAATTTTTATCCTGCCCCGGAACTATATAAGGAAACGGTGAAGGCCTTTTTAGCAGATACATATCAACCACACAAAAGTGGAGGGACCGGGTTATCCTTTCCCTGGAGAGAGGTGGATAATATTAGAAAATATGGTCCGGTAATTTTAGCTGGGGGTCTTAACTCATATAATGTTTATCAAGCCCTTAACATTGCCAGACCTGATGGAGTAGATGTAAGCAGTGGAGTAGAAACAGATGGTCGTAAAGATAGTAAAAAAATAAAAAGGTTTATTAAGGAAGTGAAGAGGTGGGAAAATGAAAAAAATATTACCCGATCAAAGAGGATATTTCGCTGAATTTGGCGGAAAATATGTGCCAGAGACTTTAATGTCAGCTCTATCTGAGCTTGAAACTGCTTATCAGGAGGCAAAGGAAGACGAAGATTTCCAGAGGGACCTACAATATTATTTTGAGAATTATATTGGAAGACCCTCTCTTCTCTATTATGCAAAAAGATTAACCGAAGAATTAGGAGGGGCTAAAATTTATTTAAAAAGAGAAGATTTGAATCATACTGGTGCTCATAAAATTAATAATACTATCGGGCAAGTGCTTTTAGCCCGGAAGATGGAGAAAAAGCGAATTATTGCTGAAACTGGAGCTGGCCAGCATGGTGTTGCTGTGGCTACAGTAGCAGCTTTATTTGGTTTCTCCTGTGCGGTGTATATGGGGGAAGTAGATATAAAACGACAGGCACTTAATGTTTTTCGAATGAAGCTTTTAGGGGCAGAAGTAATTCCAGTTAGATCAGGGAGTAAAACCTTAAAAGATGCGGTTAATGAGACAATTAGAGATTGGGTGACAAATGTGAGAACTACCTATTATATTATCGGTTCAGTGGTTGGTCCTCATCCTTATCCGATGATGGTAAGGGACTTTCAATCAATAATTGGAAAAGAGACCAAGGAACAGATTATACCAATCGAAGGACGTTTACCTGATTATTTGGTGGCATGTGTAGGCGGAGGCAGTAATGCTATGGGGCTATTTTATGAATTTAAAGATGACCAGGAAGTAAAAATGTTTGGAGTTGAGGCTGCGGGACAGGGCTTAACCACTCAAGAACACGCGGCTACTCTTGGTGTGGGAGATATAGGGATACTTCACGGGTCAAAGAGTTATCTTTTACAGGATGAAAATGGACAGATAAAAGAGGCTTATTCTATATCAGCTGGCCTTGATTATCCCGGTGTTGGTCCTGAACATGCTTATCTAAAGAAAACTGGTCGGGCTACCTATGTATCGGTGACTGATAATGAAGCTTTAAAAGCATTTCAATTGCTTTCTCGAACAGAGGGAATTATTCCCGCCTTAGAAAGTGCTCATGCCCTGGCTTATTTGCCAAAGTTAATCCCCAAAACCAAAAAAGAAGAGGTTGTGGTAGTCTGTCTTTCTGGTCGGGGAGATAAAGATACAGAAGTAGTTATTGATAAATTGGGGGTAGAATAATGAGAATTGAGAAAGTTTTACGTAGTTTAAGAGAAGAGGAAAAAAAGTCTCTAATTATATATAACAGCTGGGGATCCTGATTTAAAAGTAACTGAAGAATTAGTTTATAGCATAGCTGAGGCGGGGGCTGATGTAGTAGAGTTGGGTATACCCTTTTCAGATCCTTTGGCAGATGGGCCTACTATCCAACAGGCTTCTCAGCGAGCCTTGAACGGAAAAGTGACTATTCCCAAAATATTAAGCACAATAGAAAAAATACGGAAAAAATCTTATGTTCCGATTGCTCTAATGACTTACTATAATCCTATTTTTTATTACGGTTTAGATCGTTTTGTGACAAGTAGCAAGGCGGTTGGCGTGGATGGTCTTATTATTCCTGATCTGCCTTTAGAGGAGAGCAAGGAATTGCGGGACATTACCGAGAGGTTTGGGATAGAATTAATTCCGTTTATAACTCCTACTAGTACCCCAGAAAGAATTGATGCAATAGCTAAAGTGGCTCAAGGTTTTATTTATTGTGTTTCTGTTACGGGAGTAACCGGGATAAGAGAAAACCTTTCTTTGGATGTAGCGGAGATGATAAGAAAAATTCGTCCTTATACGGATATTCCATTGGCAATAGGCTTTGGTATCAGCAATGCTAAGCAGGCTAAAGAGATGATAAAATATACTGATGCAATAATTGTGGGGAGTGCAGTGGTTAAAATAATAAAAAATTATCAAAATGATTTATCCCTGCTGTTAGGGCAAGTAAGAAGTTTTATCAAATCTTTGAAAGAGGCAATAACGGAAGAAATATAGTATAAATATAAATGTAGTTATAATAAGATTAAATAATTTTCGTTAACCAATTCTGACAACAAATATGATTTTATTTTTTATTAATGAGGAGTAAAAGAGGTATACTAAATATAAATGCCATATTTGTTAGTAGAAAACAGAGATTATAATTTTTTATAAGTTATTATTTAAAAATTGTTTGACTACTGAGGACTTTTAATATATTATTATAAAAATAAATTAAATAAGTTGCCCTTTTAAGTTAGTTCAGAGAGACTAATAAGGGGATAAAAGGAGAAAATTATATCCTCTTATTAGTCATTAATAAGAGGATTTTTTATTATATAAATAAAATACATCTTCCTTTAACACCAGTCCGGTGAGGCTGGTAAGGAAAAATCATTATCTCCTTATCAGCCAGAATGGGTTGGAAGGGGGTTTATTATTTAAATATGCAAATACATGTGCAACAGAAAGGAGGTTTAAAGGAATGAGTATACAGGAAAAAACTGTGGTGATGGGGGAAAGTGAAATTAAGAGGACTCTGGTAAGAATTGCCCACGAGATAGTAGAGAAAAATAAAGGGGTAGCTGATTTAGCCCTTATTGGGGTAAGGACCAGAGGAGTTTTTTTAGCCAAAAGATTAGCCCAGGAGATTTTTAAGATAGAAAAAAAAGAAATCCCGGTAGGAACCTTAGATATAACTCTCTATCGGGACGATTTGTCTTTGGTTGCCCGCCAACCATTAGTGCTTAAAACGGAAATACCTTTTGATGTTTCTCAGAATAAAATAGTGTTAGTTGACGATGTTCTTTATACCGGAAGGACAATAAGGGCGGCAATGGATGCGATAGTAGATTTAGGAAGACCTCAAGTGATTCAGTTAGCTGTATTGATTGATAGAGGACATCGGGAACTTCCTATTCGAGCAGATTTTATCGGTAAAAATATTCCTACTTCCAAGAAAGAAATAGTTAAGGTTAGATTAAACGAGGTAGACGGGGAAGACAAAGTGGGAATAGTGATGAACGAAAGAAGGTGAGTGCGATTTTAAATATAAAAGTAAAAATTTTATCCAGAAAAGAAGTTGCTCCCAATATTTATCTGATGAAATTAAAAGCTCCAGAAATTGTCCAAGATGCTCTCCCCGGACAATTTATTCATATTAAATGTAGTACAGATAATTACCCCCTGCTGCGTCGACCTTTAAGTATTCACCGAATAGATAAAGAAAAAGGGGGAATCTATATCTTGTTTCAGGTGGTGGGAGAGGGCACAAAATTATTAGCTCAAAAGGAAGTCGGAGATAATTTAGATATTTTGGGTCCTATCGGAAATGGTTTTAATATCTATCCGGAAAGTAAGAAGATTATAATAATAGGTGGAGGAATAGGAGTTGCTCCTTTACTGGTTTTATGTGAAGAATCTACAAGGCAAGGCAAAGAAGTAAGAGTCTTGATAGGTGCCTTAAAGAAAGAGTTGGTCATAGGAGAAGAAAATTTCAGGAAATTGGGTGTAAAAGTAGATGTTGCCACCGATGATGGAAGTTATAAGCATAAAGGTCTGGTTACTGATTTATTAGAAGCGACCATAATCAAAGAAGGATGGTTAGCAGACCAGATATTCGCCTGCGGACCAAAACCTATGTTGAGGAGAATTGCGGAGATTACTTTAAATAGAAATATTGATTACCAGGTATCTTTAGAAGAACGAATGGGTTGTGGGATAGGTGCCTGTTTAGGGTGTGTCTGTAAGGTAAAAACTAAAGATAAAAAAGAAGACAAAGTTAAATACGAATACAAGAGAGTCTGTGTAGATGGACCCATCTTCGAAGGAAGCGAGGTGGTCTGGGATGATTGATAAAACTTGCCTGAAAGTGGAAATAGCTGGGATAAAATTAAAAAATCCGGTGATAACCGCCTCAGGGACTTTTGGCTATGGTGAAGAGTTTTCTCCTTTTATTGATTTGGATAGATTGGGAGCAATGGTTTTAAAGGGAATCACCTTAAAACCAAAGATGGGGAATCCACCTCCTCGAATTATAGAGACCCCTTCGGGCATGCTTAATGCTATTGGCTTACAGAATGTAGGAGTGGAAGTTTTAATTAAAGAAAAATTACCTTATTTAAAAAAATTTAATACCCCGGTGATAATAAATATTTACGGAGATACTATAGAAGAATACCTGGAATTAGCTAGAAGATTAGAAGAAATTTCAGCAGAGATGGGAGTTGCCGGTCTGGAGGTCAACATTTCTTGTCCTAATGTCAAAAAGGGGGGTATGGCCTGGGGGACAGACGCTAAAGCAACTTATAAAATTGTGAGTAGTATTCGGAAAGCTACCACGCTCCCTCTTATCGTAAAATTGACTCCCAATGTTACAGATATCAAAATAATAGCCCAAGCTGCTGAAGAAGCGGGAGCGGATGCCTTATCCCTGATAAATACTTTAGTGGGGATGGTAGTAGATATTGATTCTCGCAAGCCTAAATTAGCTAATATCAGCGGTGGTCTGTCCGGTCCCGCGGTAAAACCGGTAGCCCTCTGGTTGGTCTGGCAGGTATTTCAGACGGTAAAAATCCCGATTATCGGAATAGGGGGGATAATAAAAGTTGAGGATGCTCTGGAATTTATCATTGCTGGGGCTCGGGCAATAGAGATAGGGACAGCGAATTTTGTAAATCCCAAGGTAACTATTGAAATTATTGAAGGAATAGAAAAATATCTCATAGAAAAAAATATTAAAGATATAAATAAATTAATAGGGAGTATGAAAATTTAATAAAACAGGGGGGAGAAAATGCAGTTAACCGTAAAAGAAAGATTGGTTTTAGCTCTTGATGTAGATGATTTTAAAAAAGCAGAGGAATTGGTGGGCAAATTAAGTGATTATGTAGGGGTCTTTAAAATCGGAAGCCAACTATTTACTGCTGAAGGGGCTAAGGTGGTTAATATGATAAACGAGAGGGGAAGTAAGGTCTTTTTAGATTTAAAATTTCACGATATACCCAATACCGTTGCTCGGGCAGCAGAAGTAGCTGCTAAATTGGGGGTATATATTTTTGATGTGCATACCTCCGGGGGATATGAAATGATGAAAGCAGCAGCAGAAGCGACTAAAAAAATCAGTCTGGCGTTAGGTATCAGAAAACCTATAATTTTAGGAGTAACTTTACTCACCAGTATCAATCAGGAAATTTTAGAAAAAGAGATAGGTATAAAAAAAAGATTAGAAGAACAAGTAGTTCATTTGGCTAAATTAGCAAAGACTGCCGGCCTTGATGGAGTGGTGGCTTCCTCCTGGGAGATTAAGGAAATAAGGAAAGCTTGTGGAGAAGATTTTGTAATTTTAACTCCCGGGATACGTCCTACTGGAAAATCTTCCGATGACCAGAAAAGAGTAATGACTCCTCAGGAAGCTATAAAATTGGGGTCCGATTTTTTAGTAATAGGAAGACCAATAAGAAATGCCGCTAATCCGGTAGAGGCAGCAAAAGAAATATCAAGAGAAATGGAGGGAGATTAAAAGATGATTATTAAAACAGAAGAGGTAATGAAAAAATTTGAAGAAGCGGGAGCCATACAGAAAGGGCATTTTAAATTAACTTCAGGAGTGCATAGCGATACTTATATTCAATGTGCCCAGATTATGCAACATCCAGAATTTATGCATAATCTTTGCAGCGAGTTAGGGAAGAAATTTAGAGGAGACGATATTGATGTAATCGTGGGACCGGCCATCGGAGGTATTATTATGGCTCATGTGATGGCACGAGTATTAGGGCCCTGGGTGAGGGCAATCTTTACTGAAAGAGAAAATGGGAAGATGACCTTGCGACGTAGTTTTGAGATAAAAGAGGGAGAAAAAGTTTTGGTAGTAGAGGATGTTACTACTACGGGAAGTTCGGTACGGGAAGTTATAGATATCGTAAACTTAAGAAAGGGAAAAGTTGTAGGAGTAGGAGTATTAATTGACCGAAGCGGAGGAGAAGTAGATTTTGGAATAAAAACCGAAAAACTCCTGACCGTAGATATAAAGACATATCTTCCTGAAGAATGTCCTTTATGTAAAAAAGGGATTCCCGTAGTAAAACCAGGGAGCCGGGAGCTTTAAAAAGGTTATTAATTTAAAGAGATTAGAATTTTAAAAAACTTTAAATAACAAAACTTTAAAAAAATTTGACAAGAATAAAATTTTAGGGTATTATATTTTTTAAATATAAAAAAAGAATAATTTAACGAGGAAAGTAAGTCATTTTTTAAATTATAAAGAGAAAGATGCATTTGGTGAAAGTATCTTAAAAAAGATGACTGAAAAGAGAGCCTCGATAATAATAGGTTGGTTGCCTTTAAAAACTTCTAATGAGTGGGGTAAATAATTTATCCAATCCCAGGTGGTACCGCGAGATTTCATCTCGTCCTTTTTTGATAATGAAAATTGTCAAGGGACGGGATTTTTTGTTTTAAGAGGGGATAATTATTATTTACTCAACCCGGGTGGCACCACGGGAAATTTTATTAATCTCGTCCCTTATGATAATTGACGAAAAGACTATCAGGGACGGGATTTTTTTATTTTCTAAACAAGTGGGGTGAATAGAATATGAAAAAAATAAAAGTAAGCATAATTGGGGCAACCGGTTATACAGGGAAGGAGTTAGTAAAAATATTGATGAATCATCCAAAAGTGGAATTGGTTTATCTAACTTCTTCTACTTATACCGGGAAAAATATAGATGAGGTATTTCCTGAATTCCTGAATAAATTAGATAAAAAACTTACAAATCTTAACTTAAAGGTAGTTTCTCAGGATTCAGATTTAGTTTTTACTGCTCTACCCCATACAGTCTCTATGGATGTAGTTCCTGAGTTGTTAAAGAAAGGGGTTAAAGTAATTGATTTAAGTGCGGATTACCGTATAAAGGATCCTGCGGTGTATAAGGAATGGTATGAGAAAGAACATAATAAGATTAGCGAAAACCTCTTAAGTAAAACGGTTTACGGACTTCCAGAGATTTATTTAGATAAAATAAAAGATGCCCCATTAGTAGCCAATCCAGGGTGTTATCCCACCAGTATAATTTTAGGGATTGCTCCTCTGTTAAAGGTTAAACTGGTAGATTCGCAAGGTATCATTATTGATTCTAAATCGGGGGCTACTGGGGCAGGAAGAAAATTGTCTTTAGATCTCCATTTTTCGGAGTATAATGAAAATTTTAAAGCTTATAAGGTTGTCAAGCATAATCACATTCCGGAGGTCGAGCAAGAATTAACTTCTATCTATTTTGGTGGAGATTATAATAAGCAGACACAGCAGGGGGCAGAGATAAAAATTTCTTTTACTCCCCATCTCCTTCCGATTAATAAAGGAATTTTCTCCACCTGTTATTTGAATTTAAATAGCCCCAAAGAAGAAGAGGAGATTTTAAAGATTTATCGGAAATTTTATCAAAATGCTCCTTTTGTGCGAATCTTTAAACCACCCAATTTGCCGGAAATAAAATTTGTAACAGGAACCAATTATTGTGATATCGGATTTACTATAGATGAAAGGGTGGGAAAGATAAAAGTAATTTCCGCTATCGATAATTTGCTTAAAGGGGCAGCGGGGCAGGCGGTACAGAATATGAATATTATGTCTGGTTTCCCTGAAACCTGTGGACTTATTTAAGTTTATTGAAACAAAAGGAGTTGATAATAATGCAAGAAGAAAAATTTTTTAAAATAATTCAAGAAGGAATAACTTATCCCCAGGGAATAAAGGCAGCCGGAGTAAAATGCGGGATAAGATTCAATAAAAAAGATTTAGCTTTAGTTTATTCGGAAAAATTAGCTAATGCCCGGGGAACATTTACTACCAATAAATTTAAAGCCGCTCCCCTGGTGGTTACCGAGAGAAATTTATCTCTTTCAGGTGGGAAATTGCAGGCGGTATTGATAAACAGTGGGATAGCCAATGCCTGTACCGGAGAGAGGGGGATAAAAGATGCCTGGGATACAGTAAATTATATTTCAGAGGGATTAAAGATTAATAAGGAGTATGTGGCGGTTACTTCTACCGGGAAAATTGGTGAATTCTTGCCTATGAAAAAGATAGATGATGGCTTGAAAGAAGCTATTTCTAAGCTGAGTGTTTCAGGAGGTACAGAGGCGGCAGAGGCGATATTAACTACTGATACTAAAAAGAAAGAAATCGCAGTTAATTTTAAATTAAACGGGCAAGAAGTGAGAATCGGAGGTATGGCTAAAGGATCAGGAATGATTCATCCTAATATGGCGACTATGTTGGGATTTATTACCAGCGATATTTCCATTAAAGGAGAGTTACTCCAAGAAGCTCTCCAAGAGGTAGTAGAAAAAACCTTCAATATGATTAGCGTAGATGGCGATACAAGTACTAATGATATGGTGTTGGTTATGGCTAATGGTCTGGCTGATAATAAAATAGTTGATAAAAAAGAAGCTGATTATTATAAGTTCTTAGAAGCACTGCAATATGTGGCCAAATATTTAACCAAGTGCATCGCCAAGGACGGAGAGGGAGCGACCAAGATGATTGAGGTAGAAGTTCAAAACGCAGTATCTTTCGGGGAGGCCAAGAAAGTTGCTAAAGCGGTAATTAATTCCCCCCTGGTAAAGACAGCAGTTTTTGGGAAGGACCCTAATTGGGGAAGGATACTGGCGGCAGTTGGTTATTCCGGGGCTGAAATAGAGCCAGATAAAGTTGACCTTTATTTAAAAGAAAAGATTGTAGAAAATGGTCAGCCTTTGACGTTTTCTCGGCAGGAGATACATAAATACTTAGAGTCTTCTGATGAAATCAAAATTATAATTGACCTTAAGATGGGGAAAGTAAATACAACTGCCTGGGGATGTGACTTAACTTATGATTATGTAAAAATAAATACTAAGTACAATTAGTTAGTAGGTGATAAATGATGACAAAAGAAATAGATAAACGGGGAGAAATTCTTTTAGAAGCTCTCCCTTATATTAAGAAATTTTGGAATAAAATAGTAATTGTAAAATACGGCGGTAGTGCCATGAAGGATAAAGAATTAGAAAAACAAATTATAAAAGATATTATTTTATTAAAATATGTGGGAATGAAACCGGTAATTGTTCATGGCGGAGGGCCAGAAATATCTGTAGAAATGAAAAAGAGGAATAAAATTCCCCAATTTCTTAACGGATTAAGAGTAACCGATGAAGAGACGATGGAGATAACTGAAATGGTTTTAACCGGTAAAATCAATACTCGTTTGGTAGCAGAAATTAATCTCTATATTTCCGAAGGTCCGGGAAACGGAGTAAAAGGTATCGGCCTGAGTGGAGAAGATGCCCAGCTTTTAACAGTTAAGAAACACCGAATCCCGGAGTTAGGTTTGGTGGGAGAAGTAGAAAAAATTGATACTGAAATATTAACAATTTTACTGGAAAAAAATTATATCCCGGTAATTGCTACCGTTGGTGTGGATAATAAAGGAACAAGATACAATATCAATGCCGATACTATTGCCGGACAATTGGCAATTTCTCTAAAAGCGGATAAACTCATATATTTAACTGATGTTGATGGAATATTTAAAGATTTTAAAGACCCAACTTCCTTAATTAGCAGTTTGCCCATTAATCAAGCTAAGGAATTAATTAAATCCGCGAAGATTCAAAAAGGGATGATTCCCAAAGTAGATTCGGCTGTTCAAGCCTTAGAGGGTGGAGTAAATAAAGTGCATTTCTTAAATGGTAAACGTGCCCATTCTGTTTTGTTAGAGTTATTTACCGATAGCGGAATAGGAACAGAAATTATCCCTTAATCTGTGTAATCACTTAATATAAATATTAAGTAAGGAGGTCTAAAGATTATGAAAACTGAAGAATTAATAGAAAATGAAAAAAAATATTTGATGCAAACATATACAAGACCGGCGATGGTATTAGACAAAGGCGAGGGGATGAAGGTATGGGATTTGGAAGGAAAGCAATACTACGATTTTATCGGTGGTATAGCAGTAAATGCCCTGGGATACAGTCATCCTAAATTAGTTCAGGCTATTAAGGATCAGGCTGAAAAATTAATCCATTGTTCTAATCTTTATTATAGCGAACCACAGATAATTTTAGCTCAGATGTTGGTAGAGCTTTCTTGTGGGGATAAAGTATTTTTTGGTAATAGTGGAGCAGAGGTAAATGAAGGGGCAATTAAAATTGCAGTTAAATATTTTAAAGAGCAAAATAAAGATAAACATAAAATAATTTATATGAAAAATTCTTTTCACGGAAGAACCATTGGTACTTTAGCAGCAACTGGAAAATATAAATATCAGAAAGATTATCTTCCTCTTTTACCCAAATTTAAGCAAGCTATATTTAATGATCTTAATTCAGTTAAAGAAGCAGTTGATGATCAGGTAGCAGCAATTATGGTAGAACCGATTCAGGGTGAGGGCGGAATTAATATTGCCAGTAAAGAATTCATAGAAGGATTAAGAGAGTTATGCATCAAAAAGGATGTGTTATTAATTTTTGATGAAATCCAATGTGGCTTAGGAAGAACCGGAAAAGTATTTGCTTACCAATATTACAATGTAGAGCCAGATATCTTAACTATTGCTAAATCCTTAGGAGGAGGGATACCTATCGGAGCTTTGATTGCCAAAGAGAAAGTAGCCTCCTCTTTCAAACCCGGTGATCACGGAACTACTTTTGGGGGTAATCCCGTGGCTTGCGCAGCAGCAATTGCTTATTTAAAGGTTTTACAAGAAGAAAATTTAATAACAAAATGTAAAGAGAAAGGAGAGTATTTTAAAAAGAAAATAGAAGAACTTAAAGAAAAGTATCCTAAATTTATTAAAGAAGCAAGAATAATAGGTCTAATGGTGGGATTAGAAATAAAAAAAGATGGTCCGGAGGTGGTAAAAAAGTGCTTAGAAAAAGGGGTATTAATTAATTGTACAGCGGGTAATGTTTTACGCTTCTTACCGTCGTTAATTGTAAAGGAAGAAGAAATAGATTATCTAATAGAAGTTTTAGATAAAATTTTTAAGAAAATATAATCATATTAGAGTATATAAATTTCTGTTTTTAAAGAAAATAACAAAAAATAAAAAGGAGTATAGAAAAATGAAAAAAATGAAAAAAGTAGTATTGGCTTATTCAGGAGGATTGGATACTTCAGTAGCCATTAAATGGTTAAAGGAGAATTATTGTGATGAAGTAATTGCGGTGGCAGTTGACGTAGGACAAAATGGTGATTTAGAATATATAAAAGAAAAAGCTCTTGAAGTTGGAGCGAGTAAGTCTTACGTTATTGATGCCAAAGAAGAATTTGCAAAGGAATATGTTCTAGCAGGGCTGCAAGCAGGTGCGGTTTATGAGTCAAATTATCTTTTAGCTACAGCTTATTCTCGACCCTTAATCTCCAAAATTATGGTTGAGATTGCCGAAAAAGAACAGGCAGAAGCTATTGTTCATGGCTGTACCGGTAAAGGTAATGATCAGGTAAGATTTGAAGTATCTATCGCTGCTTTAAATCCAAACTTGCAGGTAATAGCTCCAGCTCGAGAATGGGGGCTTACCCGGGAAGAAGAAATTGAATATGCTAAAAAATATAATATTCCTGTCCCCGTAGATATAGAAAATCTATACAGTGTGGATCAGAATTTATGGGGGAGGTCTATTGAATGCGGAGTATTAGAAGATCCCTGGATAGAGCCACCAGAAGAAGGAGTTTACGAATGGACGGTAAGCCTAGAGAAGGCTCCTGACAAACCAACTTATCTGGAGATATATTTTGAAAAGGGAGTGCCGCAGAGTATAAATGGGGAGAAGATGTCTCTGGTGAATTTAATTTTGAGCTTAAATAAAATTGGAGGAGAAAATGGAGTAGGACGAGTAGATATGGTAGAGAATAGATTAATAGGGATTAAATCTCGAGAAATCTATGAATGTCCAGGGGCAACTATTTTATTAAAGGCATATCAGTCTTTAGAAGGGTTGGTTTATCCTCGAGAATTATCTCATTTTAAACAGATTGTTTCTCAAAAATATTCTGAATTGACCTACTATGGTTTATGGTTTTCCGCCTTAAAAGAAGCATTGGATGGTTTTGTAAAAGTAATTAAACAAAAGGTAACCGGGACCATAAAAGTAAAATTATTCAAAGGTAATTGTGTAGTAATAGGAAGAAAATCTAAAAATTCTCTGTATGATTTTAATTTGGCTACTTATGACCAGGGAGATACCTTCAATCAAGATTTTGCCAAGGGATTTATTGAACTTTGGGGTCTGCCTACTAAAGTATATTCTTCGGTGAACAAAAAAAAAGTATATAGTATATCGTAAATAGTATATAGTATAGGAAAAGAAAAGAGTGCCAGAAATAATAACTAATTTCCTCCCCCTTGAGGGGGGAGGATTAAGGTGGGGGTGAAGATGATGGAAAAGCTATGGGGTGGAAGATTTAAAAAAAGTATAAATAAAGAGATGGAAAAATTTATTTCCTCCCTCTCTTTTGATAAGAAATTAGTAAAATATGATCTCTTAGGTAGCCTTGCCCATGCTCAGATGTTAGGAAAATGCAAAATTATCACTAAAGAAGAAAGAAATAAAATTGTTGAGGGATTAAAACAAATTCTAAAAGAAGTACAAGAGGGCAAGTTAGAAATTACTGCTGGGGAAGCAGAAGATATTCACTCCTGGGTGGAGAATAAGTTAAAAGAAAAAATAAGAATAGTTGCTGGTAAACTTCATACTGCTCGTAGCCGAAATGATCAGGTTGCCCTCGATGAGCGGATGTATTTAAAAGAAGAAGATTTAAAAACCCAGGGTTTACTTAAAGACTTACAGAAATCGCTTTTGTCATCTGCTCAGAAACACTTAGGGATAATTATGCCCGGGTATACCCACCTTCAACATGCACAGCCCCTTCTTTTTTCTCATCACTTGATGGCCTATTTTTATATGTTTGAACGGGATAAGGAAAGGATGCAAGATTTATATAAAAGGATAGATGTTCTACCGCTGGGCTCTGCTGCTTTAGCAGGTACTTCTTTCCCTATTGACAGAGAATTTGTAGCTAAACAACTTGGTTTTAGTAATGTTTCAGAGAATAGTCTTGATGCAGTAAGCGATAGAGATTTTATTTTAGAATTTTTATCTGCCTCAGCCATCTTGATGATGCATTTAAGCCGTTTAGGAGAAGAATTAGTTTTATGGTCTTCGCAAGAATTTAATTTTATAGAATTAGATGATTCTTTCTGTACCGGAAGCAGTATTATGCCTCAGAAGAAAAATCCTGATGCCGCAGAACTAATCAGGGGGAAGACCGGGCGGATTTACGGAAATTTAATAAATCTTCTAACCATGATGAAGGCTTTGCCTCTGGCCTATAATCATGATATGCAGGAGGATAAAGAACCTTTATTTGATACTGTATCTACTTTAGAGAGTTCTTTATTCTTAATGAGTAAGATGATAGAGACTATGCAGGTTAATAAAAAAAAGATGGAGGAAGATACCAAGGGCGATTTTTCTACTGCCACCGAATTAGCGGATTATTTGGTAAAGAAGGGCTTAACTTTTCGAGAAGCTCACAAATTAGTAGGGAGTATGGTTATTTATTGTTTAGAAAACAAAAAAAATTTGGAAGATTTAACTCTTTCGGAATTAAAATCATTTCATAAAAGTTTCGATATGAAAACTTTAGAAATTTTAAAACCCCAATCTGCTGTTGAGACTAAGGATTCTTACGGCGGAACTTCTTTGAAAAGGGTAAGAGAATCTATCCAGAAAGCAAAAAAGATATTAAAAAAAGAATAATAATTAATTACTTAATCTAATATTGTTTATCCATTTTTATTGTTTTAAAGAAATCTTACTTTTTGTATCTTCCTTTTGTCATTTTCTCAAAAGAGGGAATCCAGCATATTTCCCCATTTTTTTCTTATCAAAAAGAGCAGCTAAAACAAAGCTTACAGAAAGTTTCAGAAAAAATAAGAAAAAAATTTAAAAAATTTTCCAAAAACTTGACTTTTTAAATAGATGTGATATATTAAAAACATATTCTTATAATGTATTATGTATACATTATAAGAATATGTTTTAAAGATACTACACTGTCAAATTAACATAAAACTCTGTTGAGGTTAAAATGAATAGATTTTTTGAGATAAACGATTATGAATTATTAAGCAAAAAGGTTTATCGTATACTAAAAGCAAGGATTATAAAGGGAGATTTAGCACAAGGCATTAAATTATTTGAAGGAAAGATTGCAGAACAGTTGGGTATAAGTAGAACTCCAGTTAGGGAAGCTTTAAGAGAACTAGCTGCTGAAGGATTTGTTAAAACAAGTCCTAATCAAGGGGTAATGGTCAACAATATTTCATTTGAGGATGTTCGAGAAGTTTTGCAAATTCGTGGTGTTTTAGAAGGTTTAGCAATACGTCTTGCTACTGAAAAGATTACCCAAGAGGAAATTAAAAAATTAGAAAATATTATTGAGGAGATGAATAACTATTCTTCCAACAATTCTAATATGAGTAATGATATTTTGGTTTATAGTAAACTGGATGCCAAATTTCATAATTTAATATTTAATATTTGTACGAATAGAAGATTAAAAAGTGTTTATAATAATTTAAAAGACCTTGTGGAGAGATTCCGGATTAAGGCGTTTAGTATTCCTGGAACAGTCGCCATATCTATAAATGAGCATCGAGAGATTTTAGATGCTTTGAAAAAAGGCGATTCCGCATTGGCTGATAGATTAAGTCAAAAACATATGGAGACTGCAATCAGCAATATTTGCAAAAAATAAGACTGAAAAAATGTAAAATAAAAAGGGACAAATAAGAATGCGCAAAGTTAAGGTAAATCAGATCAAAAATAAAGTAAAAGAGCTATTCCTTAAAGCCAATTACCATATTGATCAAGAATTAATGAGTCTCCTGCAAAAATCCCTCAAGGAAGAGACCTCCCCCATCGGTAAATCAGTCTTGCAGATGATTATCGAAAATAATAAGATTGCCTCATCTGAAGAGATAGCCATCTGTCAGGACACCGGACTGGCAGTAGTATTTGTTGAATTAGGCCAAGACGTCCAGATAACTGATGGTGACTTTACCGAAGCCATAAACCAGGGAGTTAGAGAAGCATACCAGGAAGGATACCTCAGAAAATCTGTTGTAGATGACCCGGTCTTTGAAAGAAAGAACACCAAGACCAATACCCCGGCAGTCATCTATACTGATATAGTCTCCGGAGATAAAATAAAATTTTTAGTAATGCCCAAAGGATTCGGCAGCGAAAACATGAGTGCCCTTGCTATGCTAAAACCAGCCGATGGGCCAGAAGGGATAGTAAACTTTATCGTAGAGATAGTAAAAAAAGCTGGACCCAACCCTTGCCCTCCTACCATCATCGGAGTAGGTATCGGAGGGACTGCCGATAGGGCTATGGTCATTGCTAAAAAGGCTATCGCCCGCAAAATAGGCAAACACAACCAAAACGAGAAATATGCTGCTATGGAAAAAGAGGCTTTAGAGAAGATAAATAACTCAGGTATTGGACCAGCAGGATTAGGTGGTAAGACTACTTCCTTAGCTATAAACATAGACTATCTTCCCACCCATATAGCCGGTATGCCAGTTGCTATAAATGTTTGTTGTCATGCCGCCCGCCATGCTGAAGGAATACTATAGGAAGGAGAATGAAAGAATGGATCAAGAAAAAAAGATAACCACCCCCTTGGATGATAAGAGCGTTAGGCAATCAAAAGCCGGGGATTCAGTACTGATAACCGGCTATATCTACACCGGAAGAGACGCTGCCCACAAAAGACTGATCGAACTTATAGAAAAACACCAAGAGCTTCCTATAGATATTAAAGGTCAGATCGTCTACTATGTAGGACCAGCCCCTGCTAAACCGGGATACCCCTGTGGTTCAGCCGGCCCTACCACCTCCTATCGTATGGATCCCTATGCCCCCTATCTCTTAGATCGAGGTCTTAAGGGGATGATCGGCAAGGGTCTGCGCTCTAAGGAAGTAATTGAGAGTATGAAGAAGAACAAAGCAGTCTATTTTGGAGCAATAGGAGGAGCGGCTGCTCTAATTGCCCGAAGTATTAAAAAATCTGAAATAATAGCTTATGAAGATTTAGGGGCAGAAGCCATCCATCGTTACTACGTAGAGGATTTTCCCGCTATCGTGATAATCGACTGTCAGGGGAATAACCTCTACGAAACAGAACCACCAAAATACAAAAGATAACAAAAAAGAAAAGGAGATAAAGATAGATGAACCTAAACGAAGAGGCTTTAAAACTGCACGAAGAGAACAGAGGTAAAATTGAAGTAATAAGCAAAACTGAAGTGAAAGACATGCACGACTTAGCTGTAGTCTATACCCCCGGAGTAGCTGAACCCTGCAGAAAGATTCATGATAAAACTTCAGAAGTATACAAGTATACTTCCAAGGGGAATATGGTAGCTGTAGTAAGTGATGGTACTGCAGTTTTAGGTCTGGGAGATATAGGTCCTGAGGCAGCTCTTCCGGTAATGGAAGGGAAAGCAGTTCTTTTTAAACACTTTGCTGGAATAGATGCCTTTCCTATCTGCCTTGCTAGTAAAGATCCAGATAAAATTGTAGAAGCTGTAACCTTAATAGCTCCTACTTTTGGAGGTATTAATCTTGAAGATATCAGTGCTCCTCGTTGTTTTGAAATAGAAGAAAGACTTAAAAAGATACTTGATATTCCCGTATTTCATGATGATCAACACGGGACTGCAGTAATTGTTTTATCTGGTCTGATCAATGCCTTAAAAATAGTAGGTAAAGATATAAAAAAGATTAAGATAACGGTAAATGGAGCTGGAGCAGCGGCTACAGCAGTAACCAAATTTTTACTTTCAGCTGGAGTAAAAAATGCCATTCTTTGTGATTCCAAAGGAATCATTTATGAAGGCAGAAAAGAGAATATGAATCCGGTCAAAGAAGAAATGGCTAAAGTCACTAATCGGAAGATGATTAAAGGTACTTTAGCAGATGCCATAATAGGAGCAGATGTATTTTTAGGCCTATCGGTAGCCGGTGCCTTAAAACCGGAGATGGTAAAAACTATGGCTTCTGATCCCATTATCTTTGCTATGGCTAATCCTATTCCCGAGATTATGCCTGATGAAGCCAAAAAAGCCGGTGCCCGAATTGTTGCTACCGGCAGATCTGACTTTCCTAATCAAGTGAATAACTGTCTCGGCTTTCCTGGAATCTTTAAAGGAGCCCTTAAAGTGAGAGCAAGTCAGATAAATGAAGAGATGAAAATGGCAGCATCTCATGCTCTCGCTTCTTTAATAAGTGGAGAAGACCTAAATAAAGGGATTATTATTCCTGATGCCTTTGATCCGCGAGTAGTAAAAGTAGAATCAGAAGCAGTAGCTAAGGCAGCAATAGAAAGTGGGGTGGCGAGAATATAAAATTGATTTAGAAATTTTCGATAATTAAAAATAAATAAAATTTAATAGTAAATTAGTTAATCTTTATAAGTATAAAGTTTAATTATAAAAATAAAAAAAAAGGAGTAAAAATAATGTTATTTAAAGAGACTAGAGATTTTTTAGAAAAGTTGGGTTTACCAAGAGGAGATTTATTCGATTTACCTACTTCAGGGAAGACTTTTCCGGATGGAGCCCATTATAGGTTGGAGGTCCCTACTGTTAATTCGGCAGAAGCTATAAGATCATTACTAGAAAATGCTAAACGTCAAGGGGTAACAATAAATAGAGTAGATGAGACTTACGGCATCTTTAGACATACCCTTACTGAAATAAAAGAATATGCTAAAATAGGTAAAGACTTTGGTTGCGGAATTACTTTCTCTGTAGGACCAAGAGCTACCTATGATACGGGAGCAACAGTACTTTCTCCTCAAGGGGTAAGGATAGGTTACCGCTTAAGGGGCATGGAACAGATTTGTCGAGCTGTAGAAGATATTAAAAGAGCAATAGATTGTGGTATCAGAGGAATTCTAATTTATGATGAAGGCTTACTTTGGCTGGTGAATGAGATGAGAAAAGCAGGGAAGCTCCCTAAAAATTTACGTTTTAAAATATCAGCTCATTGTGGTCATTGTAATGCAGTTTCTTTTCACGTATTGGAAGGATTAGGAGCAGATACGATTAATCCTGTGCGAGATCTATCCTTACCCATGTTAGCGGCTTTAAGGAGAGGTACTTCTTTACCTATAGATCTGCATACTGACAACCCTCCTGCCTCTGGTGGCTTTATTCGTTCTTACGAAGCTCCAGAGATAGCCAGAGTTGCATCCCCCTGTCATTTAAAATGCGGTAACTCAGTACTAACTGCTCATGGGATAATTACTAGTGCTCATGATGGTGAACTTATGGCTAACCAGGCAGTGATCATTAAAGAAATGATGGATAAATATTTCCCTGAAGCAATTCAAAGTGAGCCAAATCAACCGGATATGGCGATTCCGGAAATTTAATTCAGTAGAAAATCCCCGCCTGTAAAGGCGGGGATGAGAGCTATTTCCTGTTTCTTCAGTTCGTACTTTGCTATAATGGATACATGAAATTATATAAAGCGGCTCATACCGTATATAAAACTCCATATCATATTGTTTGAATCACACGCTATCGGAGGAAGATTCTGCTTACCGGCGTAAAAAGTTATCTGAAAATGAAGCTTTAGGAAATCAGGAGATATTATCCGGATTGGGAATATATAGAGATAGGAATAAAACAAGATCACGTTTATTTATATAGGGTCATTCCCCCAAAGTATGCGGTAAGCAAAGTAGTGGAAACCATCAAAAAAAATACCAACAGATCCCTTAGCAGAAAGTTTGTTTTCTTGAAAAAGTATATTGGAACAGACAAGGCATTTGAGGTAAAGGGTATTTTGTATCTACAATAATATAAACAAAGCAGTAATCCGAAGATAGTCCAATCACCAGAAGAGGAAAAAACGGGACAAGCAAAGCTTAAGTTTTGAATGTACCACACCTGTAAAGTCGTGGGAATCGATTTAAATACTTAGTTAATTACAGAAAGAGAATTTTATTAAAAATTAGGATACAAATTACTAAAAAAGGAGAAGAATAAAGTGGTAAAAAAAATTACCGTTAATGAAAGTGAAGTTAAACCAATAAGAAGAGACCCGCCGAGAACTTCGAAGATATTACTGACTGAAAAAAGCGTAGGTTCACGTAATATGTCAATGGGGGTTAATTATACCGACGTAGGAAGCATGATTCCAAGTGCAATACATGATAAACAAGACGAAGCAATGTTTCTAACTCAAGGAAGGGCAAAATTGGTTATAGAAGACAAAGACGAATACATTATGGAAACAAATACTGCTTTTTTTGTAAAGGCGGGAACAAAACATCGTATTGAAAATATTGGCAATGAGCCTTTTAAGATTGTATGGGTGTATTCTCCTCCATTGCCGACACATCTAAAAGAAAAATAAATAAATTATTATCTACATCCAGGGCTAATATACTTGAAAATACCTTTATAATAGCCCTAGTTAGATATCTAGTCTATTTTATCTAATTTAGCTTAGATATATTTTCTAGTTATCATTACTTTGAAAGGAGAAATAATGAAAGCAGCAGTTTTACATGCACCCGGTGATATCAGAATTGAGGATGTAGCTCTTCCAAAGACCAAGGATGATGAGGTATTGGTAGAGGTTCACAGTTGTGGAATTTGCGGTACTGATTTTCATGTATATAAGGGCGAAAGAGAAGTTAAATTACCCCTGATTCAAGGACATGAAATTGCTGGCAAAGTGGTAGAAATTGGTAAAAATGTAAATGAAAATTTGCTTAATGCAAGAGTTACAATTGAACCAAATTTTACCTGTGGAAAATGTTTCTTCTGTAAAACGGGGAGATATATTTTATGTGAAAATAGAAAGACTTTGGGTTTAACTTTATCAGGTGGGTTTTGTGAATATATAGCAGCTCCACAAGAATATGTCTGGAAAATCAGTGAGCAAATATTTTATGATGAAGGAGCTATTGTTGAACCTTTAACGGTTGGTTTTCATGCCGTAGAAAGAGCAAACATTAGATTGGGTCAGAAAGTTGTCGTTTTTGGTTTAGGAATTATTGGCCTTTCTATTGTTCAATTTGCAAAGCTTGCTGGTTCACAAGTTTGTGCTATTGATTTGGTAGAAAAAAGACTGGAACTTGCAAAGCAATTAGGAGCTGAAAAAACATTTAATGTTTCAAGAGAAGGTTCAAATTTAAATTTTGAAATTAATGAATAGAGTAACGGAAGTGTTGATAGGGTATTTGAAGCTGTTGGTGTACCAGCTGTTCAGGAGCAAGCCCTTCACATGGGGTAAGACCGGGTGGAAAATTAGTTCTTGTCGGTCAGTCGGCAAACCACATGAAACTATCCTCTCTTTTTGTAACTCGGCGAGAGATTGAAATTATTGGAACATTAGCATGTAATTTTGATTTTCCAACCGTAATTGATTTACTGGAAAGAGGCATAATTAATGCTAAGCCCCTGATTACTCATCAATTCAAATTAGATCAGCTCAAGGAAGCTTATGAGGTCATTGAAAAGCAGGAAGCAATTAAAGTTGTATTACATTGCCAGGAATAATAAAGAAAACAATCATATAATAATGATAAAATATGAATGTAATTAAAAGAAAGGAGTGATTTAGACTATGAGTAAATGGAATTTTCCTCAGGAAGGCTGTATGGATAAGGATAATGGGATGTATTTCCAAACCATGAATACAAAATCATTAAAAGAAAGGTTATCCAAGGATGATATCATCATCATTCCTGTTGGCAGTACGGAATGTCATGCCGCCCATTCACCATTTGGAGAAGATACCTATTTAGTTACCAGAATGGCTGAGCAGGTTGCAGCGAAAACCGGCTGTACGATAGCGCAACCTATCTGGTATGGTTCTCATCCCTATCAGCATGTCGGCATGCCTGGAACAGTTATTATCCCGGAATATGTTTTTATTGACAACTTGATAGCAATCATTGCAGGCCTGTGGAATGCGGGTTTTCGTAAACAGATTCTTTTAAACGGGCATGCTCAGGAGTATGTGATTCCCAATGCTATTCATATGTTTGAAAAAAAGTATCGGGTTCCGGCAGTGATTGCCAATGTAAATTGGCCCTTTGCCTGTGCTCAGTATCTAAAAGATAAAGAGCATGGTGGTCCCTTTGAGACACCATTCAGGCATGCTTGCGAAGTCGAAACTTCCCTGGCAATGGCGCTTTTCCCCGAATTTAATCATATCGAAGATGCAGTTGACACCAAAATTACTCCCTTTATTAAAGGAGATCATGTGGATAAAGGTGGCGATATTTATCAAAGACCATTGCCGGGACAATGTCAGATCGGATTCAGTCCTATGGAAATAAAAGGCACCCCTGAAGGAGTTGTCGGTTCAGCAACGTTGGCTGATCCGAAGAAAGCGCAACAAGCTGTTGAAGCAATATTGGATTATTTGGTTAAGTTGCATGATGATATTTTAGAAGCTTTTCCTCCGGGGAAATTACCTGCGGCGCACCTGATGTCAGAAAGACCTAAAGAGGAGATTGAAAAAGTATTGAAAGGTCCTCTAAATGGGGGCATTAGCATCTACGCTCTTGAGTAGGCAGTACTTCATTTATTACTATAAAAAATAGAAGGTGAGAAAGAATGGCGGAAAGTCAAGAAGCGACATTTCGAGTAAAAAGTTCAGATTTAAATGAATTTTGTCTGGCATGTTTTCTCAAAATTGGTTTATCTGATGAACATGCCAGGATTTTAAGTGATACCTTAATTCAGGCAAATCTGAGAGGAGTTGATTCTCATGGTATTACAAGATTGCCGGGATATTTTGAAAGAGCACAGAGAGGTTTAATTGAATACCGTAATAAAATAAATATTGAATCAAAAAATCTTTGCATAAGTACCATTGATGCTGAAAATAATTTTGGTCAACTAGTTGCGTATTATGGCATGAATGAGGCTATTATGAAGGCAAATCAAAAAGAAACAGGCGTTGGTTTTGTAGGCATTAGTCATACCAACCATATTGGTATGGCAGCGTATTATGCAATGATGGCAACTAAGCAGAATATGATTGGATTTGCCATGTCTAACACTCCTTCTACAGTTGCTCCCTGGGGCGGGTCAGAACCAATGCTTGGAACAAATCCAATTGCAATTGCCATTCCTGCGGGGAAAGAATATCCAATTGTATTAGATATGGCAACCAGTATAGTAGCCAGAGGTAAAATACGTCTAGCTTTAGATAATGGTCAAGAAATTCCTTTGGGTTGGGCGTTAGATGAGGAAGGTAATCCTACCATTGATCCTGAAAAAGCCATAAAAGGAGCCTTATTGCCATTTGGCGGACCCAAAGGGTATGCAATTTCTTTAATTATTCATATACTGTCTGCTGTACTAAGCAACTCGGCAAGAGAAATGGATGTAAAATCAATGTATGATTTTTCGGGAAAATCAGAAGTTGGTAATTTTCTTGGTGCCATCAGAATTAGCAGTTTCATATCGCAGGATTTGTTTGATCATGAAATAGATGAAATGATTAGACGAATAAAGAATTCAAAACGAGCTAAAGATGTGAACAGAATTTATCTGCCCGGAGAAATTGAATTTGAAGTACAAAAAGAAAGAGAAAAAAATGGTATTCCCATTTCTTCCGGGATTTATCGTACCTTGAAAACATTGGCTGACCAATTACAAATTCCTATATCCTTTTAAATAGACAATGCTGATGTTTAGAAATATGGTAAAATATTTTATAGATTTTAGAAAACTTACTCTTTTTTAATCTAGCGAGAACTCCCCACCTGTAAAGGTGGGGATGAGAGCATCTTTCCTGTTTCTTCTGGCCGTTCTTTGATAGAATATAAGGTATGAAATTATATAAAGCAGCCTATACCATATACAAAATCCAATATCATATCGTCTGGATCACCTGATATCGGAGAAAGATTTTAGTCACCGGGGTGAGAAGCTATTTAAAGACAAAGCTGCCAGAGATTAGAAAGTATTACCCTGATTGAGAGTATCTAGAAATAAGAATCAAACAAGATCATGTTTATCTGTACATGGTTATTCCTCCCAAATACACTGTGAGTAAAGTAGTCGAAACCATCAAGAAGAATACCAGCAGATCTCTAAGCAGAAAGTTTGCCTTCTTGGAAAAGATCTATTGGGACCAAAAAGGTATTTGGGGTAAAGGGTATTTTGTCTCAACTGTAGGAATCAATGAAGAAGTAATTCACCACTATGTTCAATTCCAAGCCGGAGAAGAAACAGGACAAGCACAGCTTGAGTTTTAAATGTACCAAATCTGTAATGGTGTGGGAAATCAATAAAATTAAATACAGATGAAGGAGGAGATAAAAATTGAATGAATCAAAAGATTACATTCTTGAAAGGATGAAGGAACGAAAGAGTATAAGAGATTATACTGAGGAGAAAATTAGTGAGAAAGATTTGAAACTTATATTGGAATGCGGAAGATTTGCTCCCTCGGGAGAAGATGCGCAACCCTGGAGATTTATTGTGGTTAGAGACCAAAAAAGCAAAGAGTTTTTAGCCCAGGTATCCAAAAATGGCAGTGGAAGAAGATTTACCGGTGAATTTTTAAGTAAACAGATGCAAGCAAGATTCACTGCCTTACAGGATCCGGAGAAAAGAAAAAAGATATTTAAAAAACTTACTTCCGGTAGTGTATCAGCCTTTGTGAGCCAGGCTGACCTTATTCTAATTGTCTGTGGTAAGAAAGATGTATGGGATACACCCTATGATTGTTCGGCTGCCATTGAAAATATTTTGTTGGCAGTGAGTGATTTAAAATTGGGTTCCTGTTGGGTGATTGCGCCGGTTATTGATGTTCGTGATGAAATCAAGATTAAAGAGTATTTTGATATTCCCGATGATTTAAAAGTCGTAAGCATCTTTCCTATCGGCTATCCTTCCCGGATTCCTAATGTACGTCCCAGGATTCCTTTAGAAAAATTAGTATATAGAGAAAAATATGGAGAGTTTTATTATCCACAGGGGGAGGTTGAATAATGACAACGGAAAGCAATCATTTTAAAGATACCTTGTTTTTTGAATCAATTAAAGAATTTTGGAATGAAAGAGGAAGAGGAGCGAAATATCGCTTAAACAGGGTTGGAGTTTCCTTTTTTAAAGATCAAATCAAATTGGGTAATTCAAGAGTAGAGAATGTTGAAAAATTTAAAAAATATTTGATTGATAATCATTATTGTACATCTGTAGAGTCCAGTGAGGAAGAGTTTTCATTCTCAGTGAATATTCATGATTGTTGTTTAAAAACTATTCGACAAAAATATGAAGATGATGGCATGGAAATCTTATGTTGCCCTATTGCCAATATGTTTATGTATATTTTTGAATTGGAAACGCAGATGTCTCCCGAATTATTACCCATTCAGGTTGAACATGATACCTGTAAGTTAGCGATGGCTAAAATGTGTAGCGATGAAGTGACGGAGGAGGAGTAAGAACATTGAGTAATAAAGTCATAGAATTAACAGAAGCTGTGAGAGAAATACCCCAGGATGGTGCTGAAGTAGCATTGGGAGGATTTGCTATTATACGAAACCCCATTGCTTTTGCGAATGAAATGATAAGGCAAAAGAAGAAAAACTTGAAATTGTATGCAGTATTAGGAAGCATGGATACTGATTTACTAGTAGGGGCAAATTGTGTAAGTTTTCTTGCATATTCTGGTGGTTCACTAGACAGGTTTGGGCGATTGGGTAGAATAAATGAGTCGATTGAAAGAAATACAATTGAAGTTGAAGAATATAGCGGATTAAGTATTTCTTTACGATTTCTTGCAGGTTCATTGGGAATGCCTTTTGTTCCAACCAAAACATTATTAGGAACAGATATGTTAAATAATTTGCAAAATAAAAAGAGTGATGCCATCAAAGTAATAGATTCTCCTTTTTCAGATAATGATAAGATAGTTGCACTAAAAGCGATTAATCCCGATTTTGCGGTTATACACGCTCAAATGGCTGATGAAAAAGGGAATGTTATTATTGAAGGACCTAGATGGGATTTGGAATTGGCATTGTCAGCAAAAAAATTGTTTGTGACAGTTGAAAAAATTGTATCTAACAAATATATAAAAAAGTATCCCGAAAAAGTGTCAATTCCAAGTATCTCTACCTATAAAGTGATCGAAGTTCCCTATGGGGCATTTCCCAGTTCTGTCTATAACTGTTATGATTATTATAGTAAGCTGTTGAAAGAGTATGCTAAAGCTAATATGGATGCATTTCAGTTTAACAAGTTTTTACAAAAATATATTTTGAATTCCAAGGATCATTCAGATTTTTTACTGAAAACTTGTACTTTAGATGAGTTATTAAATCTAAAAGTTGATCCACATTACGGCTATCCTATTGGATTGAGAGGTAAGCAGAATGAGTAAATATACTACCAATGAATTAATGGCAGTAGCTGCTTCACATTTATTACAGGATAAACAAAATGTTGTTGTTGGTATTGGTTTACCACAGATTGCAACCATTCTTGCCCAAAATACACATGCACCAAATTTAAGTATTATCTATGAACATGGAGTTGTAAACCCGCAGCCTATTGATATGGGAGTCGGTATTGCAGACCCTCGTTTATGGTATCAAGCAGATTATTTCACATCATTTGTTGGTGCTTTAGGTTGTTTATTGCAAAAAGGTTTAGTTGATGTGGGATTTTTAGGGGGATTACAAGTTGATCAATATGGAAATCTTAATTCAACTCTGGTTAAAACTGATAATGGTTTTAAACATTATACCGGAAGCGGTGGTGCCGGAGATATTGCCACCTATTCAAAAAATATTTTTGTTATGATGAGGCATGAAAAGAGAAAAATTGTGGATACAGTTGATTTTATTACCAGCGTTGGCTACTACAAAGGGAAAACTTCACGAGAAGATATAGGATTACCCGCATGCAATTCAGTTAAAATTATTACAAACCTGTGTGTATTAGGTTTTAGTAAAGCAGATAAAAAGATTCAGATTGATTCAATTCATCCGGGAGTTAGCTTGGAAGAGGTTAAAGAAAATACTGGAGCATCTTTCTTAATTCCTGTTAAACCAAGAGTTACGGAAGAACCAAGCAAGGAAGAGATTGAGTTATTAGAAAATCAGATTGATCCTGATCACCAATATATATAAATTGTGCTAAACTTTACACATTAAAGGGAAAGTAATTATTTGTTAGAAGTTTCTTAAATAATAAGAAGAAAGGAGAAATATGTTATAAAAAGAGCAAGCTATTTTATAGTAATAATCATGATTGCAATATTTTTATTTAGCCTGATTGGTTTCTGTGCAGATTCTTACCCGGAGCGAAACATTCAGTGTGTCGTGGGATTTTCTCCGGGCGGACCTACTGATGTTATTGCCAGAGGTTCTGTTCCTATTTTACAGGAGATATTAGGCGTTGGTATCGCGATCTCTAATTTGCCCGGAGCAGCAGGAGCAACTGCAGCTAAGCATGTTTTGGATCAGCCGGCAGATGGTTACACTTTCTATTATGGTTCAGAAATTATGTCCATATGGCAAACCATGGGGACAATGGATGTATCTCCCCTGAGAGATTTTGTTCCAATCAAATTAGTGTCAGAAGCAACACCCGTACTGGCAGTTCCTACCAAATCTCAATTTTCTTCAGCAGAGGAATTTGTAAAGTATGCCCAGGATAATCCAGGGGAATTAAGAATCGGTACTGCCGGGCCAGGGACTGTTCCCCATGTTTCCGGGTTGATGTTACAGCAGGAACTGGGGTGTGAATTTACTTTTGTCCCTTATCAGGGTGGTAAACCAGCTATTACAGCAGTAATGGGTGCACAGGTAGATGCAACGATTGAAATGGTTCAGTCTATGGTTTCTGCACACGAAGGTGGACAGTTAAAAATATTGGCTTCTTTTACGAATAAGCCAATACCCGGATTAGAGGAGATACCCCCGATAGGACAAATCTATAGTGAATTACAAGAACATTTACCATACGGCCCGTATTTCGGTTCTTTTGTTAAAAAAGGAACACCGGAAGAGGTTATCAATGTTTTGACAGAAGCAATGGAAAAAGTGATTACCGATCAGCGCTGGATTGACTATACAGATAAATTATTCCTAACAAGAATTGATTATAGTGGAGAGGAAGCTGTAAAATATTTAGAAGATTGGACTTCGAGGTCAGCTTGGCTTCTCTATGATGCAGGTGGTGCACCCAATTCACCTGAAGAGTTCGGGATACCCAGATTAAATAAGTAATGAACACGAGGTAATATTTCCAAGGTGCTGTTTTCCCTTTAATGTGTAATTTTATATTTTAAAATAGGATTTTATAGAAAGGTTTTGATATTTATTATGGTAGTAGTGGATAAGAAAAAATGCATAGGATGTGGGGTATGTGCAACATTATGTCCTGTAGGAGCCATAACGCTTTCGGAAGGCAATCAGCAGTATGCCATGATTGACTATGATTTATGCATTGAGTGTTTCACGTGTATTGAAACATGCCCTCAAGAAGCAATATATAAAGATGATAACCAATTAAATGAATAGGATGGCTTCAAAATATGAATAATAACGAGGAAGATCATGTAATATTTAGGCTTATTTCACTTTTGTTTGTTGCATTAGTTATAATTATTATCTATTTTGATATAAGCAGGAAGTATATTCAACAAAGTATTGAACTATTTACGGTAGATTCGCCAATATTCTTTCCTTTTTTGCTCGTTTTGACTTTATTTATATGCTTTATTTTTGAATTACGAACTGAAATCAAGGAGATTTTAAATATTTTTAACTATTATGGGAAAAAAGATACAATAAAACAAAATCAAAATATTCAAAAAACAAAGGAAATATTAAATCTTTTTGTTTTCACAACTGTTAGTTTGATTTATGTTTATATATTGCCTATTTTACATTTTATCTTTGCCACTAGTTTATATATGTTTTGTATCATGTTTGTGGTTAATGAATCAGATAAAATTATTTTCAGGTTCGTTAAGTCATTGCTTGCTACCGGGGTCACGATTCCAATAATCTATTATATATTTTATGGGATTTTTAATGTGATCCTACCTTAAATACTCGAGTTTAATAGAAAGGAGTTTCTATGCTGACTCTATTACTATACAATTTAGTTGGCACTATCGTTGGTTTAGTTATGGGAGCCTTGCCAGGGTTAACCGTTACCATAACAGTTGCTTTGATTGTATCTTTAACTTTTGGGTGGCAAATGGTAGATGCCCTTGTTTTTATTCTTGGTGCTTTTTGTGGTGGTGTTTTAGGCGGTGCCCTATCAGCTATCACCATAAATATTCCGGGAACAGCCGCTGCTGTTGCAACAACTTTTGATGGTTTTCCGCTTAAACAAAGAGGAGAGGCAGATACTGCTTTAGGACTTGCTCTTTTTAGCAGTATAGTTGGGGGATTGTTTGGAGTTTCCTTTTTTTAATATTAGGTCCTATCATTGGAAAATTTGCCCTTCAATTTGGTGCACAGGAATATTTTGTTTTAACTGTTTGGGGCTTAACCTTAGTTGCCGTATTAAGTAAAGGGAATTTTAGAAAAGGTATCATTGGTGCATTTATTGGTATATTTATTGGGATGATAGGGATGGACCCGGTTACCGGATTAATTAGATTTACTTTGGGTATTTCAATTCTTAGTGGAGGAATCCATTATGTTATCGCTATGATAGGATTGTTTGGGATGAAAGAGGTCTTTGTTCAATTAAATAGTACAATAGGATTTAAATGTGATATTGAGGGTTACAAAATATCTAATTTGTTACCAAACTTTAAATTGCTTAGAAGATTAAACTTAAAGTGGTTAATATCTGCACCAATTGGAGCCATCGTAGGATTATTGCCTGGCACGGGTGGGGATGTTGGAGCCCTGGTTGCTTACGGCTTTATCAAGAATGTAATAAAAAAACCAAGCAGGCCATTTGGAAAGGGAGCTTATGAAGGTGTTATAGTTCCTGAAACTGCAAATAAAGCCGCCGTTGGTGGCGCTCTAACAACGATGTTAACTTTAGGCATCCCCGGTGATTCAGTTACTGCTGTTATATTGGGGGCTTTTTATATCCATGGCTTACTGCCTGGACCAACTTTTATGTTAACAGAAAAAAGTTATTTTTATCTCATTGCCATTTTTATTACAACTGGGATGTTTTTTGATTATTTTATTGGGATTATCGGAAGTAATGCGATGATAAAAATGTTAAACCTGCCAAAATGGTATTTAATAGGCTTTATCTCTGTTCTTTGTATTGTTGGATCCTATGCTTTACAAAATAAATTAACCGATATAATGTTTATGGTTATTTTTGGTCTAATGGGTTATATTTTAGAAAAATCAAATTACCCTGTTAGTCCGATTATTTTAGGAATTATTTTAGGTCCGATGGTAGAAATAAATTTTAGACAAGCATTAATAATTACTGGTAGTTTTCAAAGTCTCTTTATATCATTTTTTACTAGACCTATTTGTTTGATTTTGATTATCTTAGTTGCTGTGTCTTTCCTTCTTCAGGGTAAGATGAAGGAAACTAAAGTTATTTAGAGCAGAGCACTTGATTTCTAATTTATAAAATTTTATATATGCTAGCCTCGTCAAGATCATTAACATAACAGTTTTCTATTATCTTTATTACAAAAAAGTGTATCAAAATTAGTAGGTACGAATAACAGATCAAATTTGAAATAAATTTTATAGAAAGGATTGTGATATTTATGTATGGATATTGGGGAAAAGTGCTGAGAGTAAATTTAAGTAATAAATCTTTCAAGGTAGAAGATGTTCAAGAAAATGTTTGGAAAAAATATATTGGAGGATCAGGTTATGGAGCAAAAGTTCTTATTGAAGAAACACCGCCAAAAATTGATCCTTTTTCTGAAAAAAATAAGATTATATTTGCCGTAGGCCTTTGGCAAGCTGCAAAAGCTCCGGGAAGTGGAAAATGGAGTGTTACTACAAAATCACCGTTAACCGGAACTTTTATGGATTCCTCCGGCGGAGGTAATTTTGCTATGGCCATCAAAAAAACAGGGTATGATGCAATAATTATTGAGGGTAAAAGTAACTCACCCGTTATTTTAAGAATAGAAGACGGTCAAGCAAAAATAGAGGATGGTTCTAGTTTATGGAGCAAAGATACAGTAGATACTTTTTTGGAACTAAAGGGAAAATTATATGATCGGAGATACAGTATTGTTTGTATTGGACCTTCTGGTGAAGCAGAACATCCCATTGGCTGTATTAGCTGTGATGGTCATAGTGTTGCTGGTCGTGGTGGAGCTGGTTCTGTTATGGGTTCAAAGAAATTAAAAGCAATTGCAATATTAGGCACAAAACAAGTTCCGCTTTATGATGCTGACCAAGTTAAAAACAAATCAGTGGAATTAATGAGAATATTTGCAGAAAGATCTGCTGAAAAAAGAAAAACTGGAACTACCAGTGCTCCTATCAAGTTCGAGTCGATTGGTAATTTGCCTATAAAGTATTGGACTGGAGAGTCATGGCCAGAGGCGTATAAAATTGGCGCACCAGAGTATAATGAAGTTTTAGATGTAAAACCTAGATTTTGTGTGAATTGTCCCTATGGATGTCATCGGCATATTAAACTGGAAAAACCTGAGAAATATGCTGTTGAGGGTTCTGGGCCAGGATACGAGACACTGGCTTTAATGGGTAGTTCCTTTTTGTGTTCAGATTTACCAGCTATTGCAAAAGCGAATGATATTTGTAATCGGATGGGGATTGATACGATCTCTACTGGAGCATGGGTCAGTTTTTTAGCTGAATGTTATGAAAAAGGCTTGATTAATAAGAAAGATACTGAAGGATTAGAGGTAAATTGGGGAGATGGTGAAGTTTTAGTTGAGCTAACTAAAAAAATCTCACAATTGTCTGGAATTGGATCTTGGTTTCAGAAGGGAATTATTGGAGCAGCAGAGAAAATTGGACCTGAAACAAAAGAATTAATTGTTCATGTTAAAAATATGGATTATCCGGGTCATGATCCAAGATGTTTCATAGCTGCTGGACTTAATTATGCTACAGGTACTCGTGGGGCATGTCATGAGAGAGCAGATGCCCAGGGATTCTTCTATCCTGAATTAGGTATGAAAGGACCGGCAACATCAATGGAAGAAGTACCAGCTTACGTCTGTACCCAACAGAATATGAGTAGCTTGGCTAATCAACTCTCTATTTGTAAATTTATGCTTCGAGTACCAAAGATTAAATTAGCTGAAATTGTAGAAATATTAAATGCATCCACTGGTTGGGGTTGGACCATTGAAGATTTAGAGAAAGCTGGTAAACGAGTGTTTACTTTGGAGAGGTTAATCAATGTTCGAGATGGTATTTCCAGAAAGGATGATATCCTTCCCAAGAAAATGACTATTCCAGCGAAAAATGGACCCAGAAAAGGGAGGGCTCCAGTTCCTCATGATAAAGCTCTGGATAAATATTATAAACTTAGAGATTGGGATATAAATGGTATACCAACGAAGGAAGCATTAATGGAAGTTGATTTGGAAGAATATCTAGAGTTTTTACCATCATCGATAAATGAAATAAAAAATTTTAACATTACCTAATATCTTTTGCTAAGATTTTTAAGAAAGCCTTAAATTAATAAAGTAAAATTCGCAAAGAAAGTTTCTAATAGTTTTAAAATATTGCATTAAACTTTTGGGATGAGATGCTACAGGAGGGATTTCTTCTTATAATAAGTGAATCAAGTTAGAACATAATTGGTTCCGATATAATAAAGCGAAGGTAAAGAATGATTAAAGTAAGGATTATTTTTACAGGTTATTTAAAGAATAAATATTTAACAAAGGAAATAGAATTAAATTATAAAAAGCCAGTAAAGATTCATAAAGTATTAAGAGAATGCAAAATCTCCACTGCTGATGTGTTTTTTATTACAGTAAGAGATTTGATTATTAAAGAGGATTATCTTCTTACTAGATCTGAGGAGGTAAAACTATTACCAGTTATTGGTGGAGGATAAGAAAATAAAATATCTACATCAAAATTTATTCATTACTCGCCTTATCATTTGATAAAGATAAAGCTGGTAGATCGGCTACAAGATTACTTTTTATTCTTTTTTAGTTTTAGATTTCGAACCTTTCTGTTGCTTATTTTAATTTTTTTTATCCGACAGTCAAAGCACTTCTTATAGATCCTTCGCTATATTTTCCCTATCCGAATCTCGGTATGACAGGAGAAAAATATCTTTGGTCAATATATTTTAAAAAGAAGGATTTTTTAAATAAATTTAGTATGGTATAGTATATATAGATATTTAAATTTAATAATAAATATTTTTATGGTATAAAGGATATAAAGGATATAAGATGAGAGAGATTAGGTAAAGCAAGTAAAAAATAAGATAAAAAGATTATTTTTAAAAGCCAATTATCACATTAATAGGGATTAGATACTTAAATTTGAAGGAGCTCTAATTGAGGAGAAGACTTCTCCTATTATTATTTTAGGCATCTAATTAAATAAAGGTTACATTTTAAAATGGATAAATTATTTGAAATAAACGATTATGAATTATTAAGTAAAAAAGTTTATCGTATACTGAAAGCAAGGATTATAAGGGGAGATTTAGCACAAGGCGGTAAATTATTTGAAGCTAAAATTGCGAAACAGTTAGGTGTAAGCAGAACTCCAGTTAGGGAGGCTTTAAGAGAATTAGCTGCTGAAGGATTTGTTACGATGAGTCCAAATCAGGGAATGGTTCTTAATTAAAATATGGCACTACATTGACCTTTCAAACTGAAACCCTTTATTTTATTCAATGTCATTAACTTAAGAATTCAAGAACAAAAGGACATCGGAAATAACTAAACTAATAGTTGTTTCCGATGTCCTTTTGTTCTTGAATGTAGTGAGAAATACTTTGTAAAATTATTGTATTAATATTTTTTATGTGATATCATTGTAGTGAGAGGTGATTTCTTTGTTTATAAAGATTCTTACCAAAAAATATGCTGGTAAAGCTCATTATTATGCTAGTCTAGTTGAAAATAAAAGAGAAAACAACCAAGTAAAACAAACAGTAATAGCTTATCTTGGACCAGTCACCGAAGATCAGATTCCCTATTTAAAAGCTGCATATGCAAAAAAGAAACCTCGTCTTGTTTATGATGATGGCTCAAAAAGGATGTGATTGTATGTTAGTTAAATTTCAAAAGTGCACTATTTAAGAATCAAAAGTGCACTAAATTAAACTCAATATTTCTCTTAGTTACACTTTAAAAGTGAGCCATCTTTAAAGATTAAAAATATACTATTTTTTTACTCTCTAGATGTAAATAAATTATTAGTTAAAAGTTAAAACTGGACTAAATTTAAATCAGAATTTTTAACTTTTTGACTACCTAAAAACTCATCTTTATGCCAGAATCTTACTTCAGATACACCAGATTCTTTATCTGGACTAATCCGAAGTTGTATTCTCTCATGCAAAGGGGCGCCAGGTACTTTTAATTCTAAATTATTTATAGAGACTTTACGATAAGAATCTACTATTCTCTCTACTCTTAAACAGAAGATATCCTTGCTTGATAAAAAAGGTGGTCTTATCGTAAATTCTCTAAAGAGAGATCTTTTTTCTCTTATTGCTCTTTGAAATCTAATATAAGGAATTTCCCCGGTAGTAGAATAAACTATTCTGTAATTGTATTGTTGGACAAGGTTATTCAAGATTAATTGGCCCCCTTTAATATCCCTAATATTTTCTCTATAACAGGTCCTTACTAATCTGTCCTGAATCCATCTATAGGGTTTTTCAATTTTACCCTTGGCCTGCGGAGAAAGCGCATAGGTTACCTTTATCCTGCAGTCCTCTAAAACCTGTTTCCACTGCGGATTAGCCTCATCAGTAAGTTTGTAGTGATTTCGCCAGAAGGAATCTCTACCTTGTACAAAGCGAAAGATAGAATGACTATCTACATAATAGGCCAGAGGGAATCCATATTTTAATAAAACTGCCTCTAAAGCCAGGATATGTTCCCAGGTGGTCTCTCTTTCTACCAAGACAGCATACAAGATCAACCTGCTGTAATCATCAAGGGAGGTAATCAGATACCATTTACTGGCAGCATAAGGGGCAAACTGATGATGAGAAGAATCGTGTTGGATAAGTTCTCCGGGGTAGTTAGTTATTACTTCTCTATCATGAGCCTTTCTCTTTGGCCTTAAAAAATAAAAATTATTTCTCTTGGCTCGGTCGATTATGGTAGGCAAAGATACCTTCTGGTTATATTTTTGTTCTAAAAGATCTTTTATGTAACTGTAGTTGTAATACTTAATCGGTACTTCTTTTGCTTTGATTAAATCTTCTTCGATCTTTAGTTCTTTTACAATATTTCTCTCGATATCCGGATCTATCTTTCGATTAATCGTTCTTCTATCATACCGGATAGAAAAGTTATCTGGATCTTTGCGGTATTTGGCTAGTAATTCAAAGAATTTCCTTCTTTTGATTCTAAGCATTTGCAAAATATAATTAATCTTGATTTCTTTATCCACATAACTTTTTAAAAATGATTTAACCTGATCATCGGTAAAGTTTTTGTGTAATTGTTTAGACATAATTTAGAACCTCTTTTCTTTTTAAGATTTAGTTCTAAATTATACCTTTTTACTGTTTTTGGGTAGTGCACTTTTGATTTTTAAATCATTAAAAAACAGTGCACTTTTGATTTTTAATTGACAAAAGGATGTGATTGTAGTGAAACATTCTAATCTACGTGTTACAATG
>Ga0315549_1000602_pt1 | contig 42119 bp, 26 predicted proteins | sample SalMarSW160200MG_FD_203101 | JGI IMG/M metagenome (GOLD analysis project Ga0315549, IMG submission 203101) | Salt marsh sediment microbial communities from the Plum Island Ecosystem LTER, Massachusetts, United States - Salt Marsh Sediment SW1601-200 ...
ATAGAGAGGCTTTCAGACTCGTCCGTCAAACATACAGAGATCATTCCTCTCGTTTATTGCCAATATTAGGATCTGCAGGAACAGGAAAAACTCACGCATATCATTCTTTCAAAGATAAAGAGTTAGAGAATAAAAAAAAAATAAAAGAAGCCGATGAAACTGAAGAAATAGAAGCAAATCAACTAGAACCTGTAGATTGGTCTATTATTTACGTTCCAAGTCCCCCTGCAAGCATTCGTGTACTACTTCATGTCTATACTTGTATAATTGAGGAAATTGGTCCTGAAATGCTTGATATAGTATCCGAGAATTTAGTTAGAGAAAAATGGGGTGGAAAAAAGGGAGGTCTTTTCCAAAAACCTAATTTTGATGAAGTTATACAGAAAGGACTTAGGGAATTTCCGGGGGTTTTTGCAGATTGTGTTAAAGCTTTGGTTACTTATCAATTGGATAAAAATAGAAAAGCATTAGCAGAAAGATGGCTATTAGGTGAAGATTTAGAGCCAGAAGAATTAGCTGAGCTTGGTATAAATTCTGTTTTAGAAGATGATGATATTTGCCTTGCTATGATAAAAATAATTACTGATAATTTAGATCGCGTTCTTATTTTATATTTTGATGAATTAGAATCACCATATCGTATGTTGGGAGAAGTTGCTGAAAGAAAATTTTTAGAAATTTTAAAAAGATTATATAATGAAGTAAAAGGTTTAGTAATTGTTATAGCCGTTCTTAAAGAAATATGGCCTCGTATTTTAGAGATTGCAGATCCACCTTTGAGATCAAGAATGGAACCTGAACAGGAATTAAAACCTTTTAGTTTAAATGATTTAAAAATATATTACTCTAAAACTATGGAAGTATTTTGGGATGAGAATAATTTAAATCCACCATTATATCCATTATTTCCCTTAAATGAAAAACTTTTAGAAATGATTTTTAAAAAAACTAATGGTAATCAGCGTAATTCAATAAAACTATGTAAAAGATTTATAGATAAAGTCGTTATGGAAGAAATGAGTGTTGAAGAATTAATGAAAGCAGGAGTTGAAATTGTTGCAACCGCTAAACCTCCTGAGCCTGCAGAAGAGAAAATAGATTTTTCCAAACCTAGAGAAACAATTGCAAAAACGATAGAAGATATTTTAGCTGAAGAAGAATATACAATAGATGTTAATCCTCAATCAATCGCTGGAGCTGCCTTGAAGTACATCATGAAGATTGGAGAAGATAAGAAAAAGAAATTCAAAACACAAATGGAATATAAATATAAAAAAGGAAAAAGAACTCAAACAATCGCAGTTTTAATAGAAACTGGTGGAGTAAAATGGGGATTGGAGATTCCTTCTATTAAAAATTTTGAACGAAGTGCAGGTGTAGCAGGTTATTATGCTGCAAAAAGAATAAAAGATGCTATAACAGATAATGTTATTGATAAAGGTATATTATTAGTCCCTGAGGGAACAGGAGGGACAAAATATGAAATGATATTAGATAATAATCCAGAGATTCATAAATTAGAAATTAATAATGAAACAGGTGAAGCTTTTATAGCAAGTGCTCTTAAATACCCAACAAAAGAAGCATGGGAATTAGCAAAAATAATATTTCCAGATATAGGAGAATATTCACCACCTCAAGCAGAATAGTCTCATTAAGTTTTTTTATTGTTTTTTATTTATTTTTTATTTATTTAGTTTAGCATGAGAAATAATACAGAAAAAGTATTTTAATATTTACAACTCTTATTATTTTCTTGGAAAGTTTAAATTTTATTAAGTTCTCCAACGATTTTAATGTCAAGATCGCTTAACTTTTTACTTAAATCCACTCCTTTCTTAATTTCATTTAGTAGATTATTTAAAAAATCATAAATTTCATTTTCATCAAAATTATTTGAGATTTCAATCAATCTTTCAATTGGTTTAGTCAAGAGTTCATATGGTCTAAATTGATTTTTATTAGAATCCATAAAATGCTTTTTTAATTCCTTTTGTATAATTTCGCGCTCTTTAATCAGATCTGGAAAATTTCCAACTTTTTCACTTTTTTTCCTCAAAAATAAGACGATTTCATCCTCTTGAATCAATTCTGCTTGTTCTGCTGCTTTTAAAAATCTCTTTTTTGCTTTTTTATATTCTCCTTCTTTAAGTAAATTATCTGCTTCTCTAACTAATACTGATAATTCTCCAGGAATAGATTCCCCTAGATCAATTAATTCTCTTGCTTCTTGGAGTTTTCCTTCATCTAACATTTTTTTTGTTTTTTCATTTATGGTTTCTTTGATTATTTTTGGTTCTTTTAATTTTTCAATTAAATTTAGAATCGAATTTAAAAGATCTTTTAGATATTTCTGCATTTTTTTTTTATCTTCAATATTAAAGTTTTCAATTACTTGGTCTTTAATATTATCAAATACACTTTTTAATGAAAGTAAATCTTCTTCTTCTCTTAAAATAAATCCCAAAAATAGATTTTTTTTATCTAGTAATTTGGATTGTAATTTACGTGAATAATATCTAATTTCTTTTTTTTTTGTAATTGCTTCTTTTAATTTTTTATTTATATGTTTCTCATTTAATTTTGTTAATATTTCTGAAGTAATTTTATCATCTGTTAGATAGTAATCTATTAAAATATTGGGTCCAAAAGATTTATCAATTTCATAAATAAAGATCCCTATTGGCATATTATTGACTCTCTATGAATTTTTTAATCATTAATTAATTATATATTGTATTTTAAATAAGGATATTACCTTTCTTTTTTTTTATCCTAATTATATTATTGACTTAATAAAAATTTAGTTAAAATGACTATCGAAAAAAACACTTTATCCTAAAAATGAATCACCTCCATTATTTTCAAATAAAATATATATATTTTTTATTTTAATGGATAGTTTTTAATTTCTATTCATTTGATAGTTAAGTAATAATTCCTATTTATATTAAAAAAAAAATGATTGAAAATACTTTTTGTGAGTGCTTCTCTGGTTTATTTGTTCAATTGATGATTACAGCTTCGGATGAAATCTTCTTAAATCGTGCTGTAAATAATTTTACAGCATTACCTTCAACTGTTTTTGGTAATGCTGAAGGGGGAATTGTAAAATGGTTAAATGATGATCATACAATAGATGGAAGAAGAGGAGCAATTGTTCAATTATGGGTTACTGGGACAACTGAAAAAGCAAAATCAAAACTATATAAATATTTAGGCCAGAGACTCCGACAGGGAGTTCTTGTAATTCCTACAACAGCTGTATTTGATGCATATCCCAATCTTATTAATATAAAATTTGATGTTATGGATAATGTTGGACATTGTGGTGATGGATATGAGGAAATCATTGAAAATTATGGAAGAACATTAATAAAAGTTCCAATAATGATGGGTTATGACTTTCAAATTGAACGATATTTATCATTTTCAAAAGGAATTATGGGAGGGAACTTATGGTTGTTTTGTGATTCGATAGATTCGGGTATAAGAGTGGGTAGAGAAGCTATAAAAACAATTGAAAAATTAGATAATGTTTGCTCTACTTTTGATGTATGTTCAGCAGGTTCTAAACCTGAAACGAATTATACTGAAATTGGTCCTACAACTAATCATCCCTACTGTCCTACTTTAGCTGATAAAATACCTCCAAATGAATATAAAGTACCTCTTGAGGTTAGATCAATACCTGAGATTCTATTTAATGCTATAGACCTTGAAACGCTTAAATTGTCAATGAAAGAAGTAATTGAATCAATTATTGATATGGAGGGGCTGATAAAAATATCTTCTGGGAATTATGGTGGAAAATTGGGAAAATATCGAATTTATTTGAAAGAATTAAATTTATCTGATGATTTTTTTTATTGATTTATAATTTTGCATTATTATCAGTGCAACTTGCCAGATTTGATATTTTTATATATAATTCTTTGTAAGAAATATCTAGATTATAATATAGTTTAATCTTCATTCTTTGGAAACATATGAATAAATCCTAAATTTTATATATTCAATACTAGATTATTGGATTAAGCTTTAAATAAAATTAATTTTGTGCTTATAATTATAGATAATATAAATTAATTTATCTAACTATTCAACAATAATTTTTTTAAATAAATAATATGAATAAATCAATAAAAAGAAGAAATAATGTCTGATAATAAAATTAAACAATATGAATATTATATTTCATATGGTAAATACCAAGAAGCACTCGAAATACTCAACTCAATTAAAGAAGAAAGAACTTTATCAGAAGATGAAACATTTTTAGTGCAATATTTGCATATTTTTATTTGTCTTGATAAAGGGGAATTTCAAAAAGGACGAGAACTCGCTGATGAGATGATAAAAGAATGTAAGGAAAAAAATAATATTTTGCGGGAGTTAGATGCCCTTTTAGGAAAAATCGAAAATAGCATATGTTTAGGATTATTAGATGAGTCTTTTGATTTAATACATATTGGAGAAATTTTACTAAACAAAATAAAATCTCCTTCATCTAATATTTCAAAACAAAAAGAAGGATATTTTGAGTTTTTAAAAGGACGTATTTATGCTGAAAAATATGAATTATTTACGGCAATAGAACATTTTCAAAAAAGCTATGAATTAAGAAAAGAGGTTGAGGATAAAGCAGGATTAATTTTCTCTTTATTAAATTTGGGGGTATCAAATGGTAGTATCGGTAATTTCAGAGACGCTAGAAAATACTCTAAACAAAGTCTAGTTATAGCAGAAGAATTAGATGTAGAAGTAGGAATTATTTGGAATTTAATTAATTTGGGTGGTGTTGAATATCATTTAAGAAATTTAGATGATGCTATTTCATTTGCAGAAAAATGTTTAAAGATTTGTGAACCAAAAGATTATAAACATTCATCTACCTTATGCTATGATATTATTGGACATAGTTTATTTGAAAAAGGAGATTTGGATCAAGCATTACAATATTTTAAAAAGAGTTTAGATTATAGATTAAAAACGGGTTATATGAATTTAATAGCTCAATCTTATTTTAGTATAGGTAATGTTTATAATCAAAAGGGAGAGCTTAAACGGAGTTTAGAATATTATAATAAAATACTTAAAATACCGGAGGTTCAAGAAGATCAGAGATCTAAACCAGCATATTTAACCTCAATTGGAAAAATCTATGGTGAATTAGGTGATTTCACTACAGCTAAACGATATTTACTAGAAGCATTAGATTTACTAAAGGACATAAAAGTACATATTTTTTATTTCCTAAATTTCAAAGTATCATTAGCTAAAATATATCATTATTTAATAGATTTTGCGGTAAATAATAATGAATTTGATAATTTAGATCGCTATTTAACGGAATTAAAAGAACTCAGTAATAAATATACAGATTTAAAGCAAATTGAACAATTATATCGGTTAAATAAAGCAATAATTTTAAAATCAAGTGATCGTTTAATGGATAAAATGGAAGCAGGATCTATCTTTAAGGGAATTGCTGAGGAAGAAATCCTTGATCATGAAATCACTATTGAAGCAATGACGAATCTATGTGATGTTTTACTAAGTGAACTTGAATTAACGGGAGACAAAAGAATTCTTGGAGAAATAGAAGATTTATCAGACAAATTATTATTTATCTCAAAAAATCAATATTTATATGATGTATTAGCAGAAACATATTTCTTTAAAGCAAAAATATCCTTGCTCCATTTAGATATCAATAATACACGTTTATTATTGACAAAGGCTCAAAATACTGCTAATAAATATGGTCTATGGCATTTAGCTAATAAAATTTCAAATGAACATGATACTTTATTAACTCATTTGGATGAGTGGGAACAGAAAATTAAGGAAAACATTCCATTACAAGAAAGACTTGATAATGTTAGTCATGAATTTTTATTTTCAAAAATGGTTCGATCTAATATTAATGAGGTAGAGGAAGAGACTGATCTTCCAGTATATCTCTTAGTTCTAAATGCACATAATGGAGAATGTTTATTTAGTAAATCTTTTCAAGATAGTGAGATTGATGACAGTGAGCTTATTGCAGGATTTATTTCAGCGATCAATTTATTTGGGAAAGAAGCTTTTGCTTCGTCAGGTTCTATTGATCGTATTAAGCATGGAGAACATTTAATAATTCTTCAATCAAGAGAGGCTTTTCTATTTGGTTATGTATTTAAAGGACAATCATATACTGCAATTTCTAAATTAAATAATTTTATAGACATTTTAGCTATTTCTACAAATAATTTTAAAAATCTATTAGAATCGATTCAACATAACCAAGAGATAACTCACGAAATTCTATCAGTTATTAATCAACTCATTCAAAGAATTTTCATGCTTAATAAGGTTTTCTAATATATTTCATATAAATTTATACTTAACTACCTTATCAATTATAAAATTTCATGTAAAATAATTTTACATTTATTTTAAGTTAAGAATATATTCTTAAATTATAATATATTATCAATTTTAGATTCCAAGATGTAAATTGTATAATTATTAATATTTAAGAAAAAAAAATAATGTCTGATAATCAGTTTAATCAAATTAATCACTTTATTTCAAATGGTAAATTTCAACAAGCATTAGAAATTATTAATTCAAATAAGAAAAAGCGGATATTACCAGAGGATGGGTCCTTGTTGAAAATGTATATAGAGATCTTTATCCATCTAGATAAAGGAGATTTTAAAAAGGGATCTAAAATTGCCGATGAAATGATAAGTGAGAGTCAAAAAAAAGAGAATTTTTTGCGAAAAATTGATGCTATTACGGGTAAAATCGAAAATATTATAAATTTAGGATTATATCAAGAATGTTTTAACTTAATTAAATATGGAAAATCCATTTTAAAGAATTTAAAAAATGTTTCAATGGAAAAAATAAAGGAAAAAGAAGCATATTTAATTTTTCTTAAGGGAAGAATTTATGCAGAACAATTTGATGTAAATCAGGCATTAAAATTATTCCAACAAAGTGTTGAAATTAGAAGAGAAATTAATGATAAAACAGGTTTGATATTTTCTCTATTAAATTTGGGAAGAGCAAATGGTAGTATTGGAAATCTTGATATTGCTAGAAAATATTTTAAGGAAAGTTTAGCTATTGCAGAAGAATTGGATAATGAAGTTGGAATATTATGGAATTTGATTGATTTAGGAGGAATAGAATATCATTTAAGGAATTTAGAGAGATCGATATCCTATGCAAAAAGATGTCTTTTAATTAGTGAAGTGAAAGGCTATAAAAAAACTAATGCATTTTGTTATGACATTATAGGTCATTGTCACAATTCCAAGGGAGAATTGAATGAATCATTAATCTACTTTCAAAAAAGCTTAGATCTAAGGATAGAAATAGGATATAATAACTTGATAGCTCAATCTTATTTTAGTATAGGTAATGTTTATAGTCAAAAAGGAGAGCTTCAGCGCAGTTTAGCATATTATGATAAAATTTTAGAAATACCAGATATTAAGAAAGATCAGGTCTCTAAACCAGCTTATTTAACAACAATTGGTAAAATCCATGGAGATCTAGGTAATTTCTTCAAAGCAAAGAAATATCTTTTGGAAGCTTTAGATTTATTAAAAGAGAAAAATGTTCAAATATTCTATTTCTTAAATTTTAAAGTTTCTATCGCTAAAATCTATCATTATCTAATAACTATTTCCATAAATAATAAAGAATTCAAATCCTTGAATGAATATTTAGAAGAATTGTATTACATTAAAACAAAATATAAACAACTCAAACAAATTGAACAATTATATAGACTAGATAAAGCGATAATTCTGATGTCAAGTGACCGTTTAATGGATAAAATGGGTGCCGAAACTATTCTTAAGGAGATTACTGAGCAAGAGATAATCGATTATGAAATTACAATAGAATCAATGAAGCATTTATGTGAAATGTTAATATATGAATTAGAATTAACTGGAGATGAAAAAATTATCCAAGAAATAGATATTCTTTCCGATAAATTAATTAATGTTTCTCAATCTCAATACTTATATGATCTTTCGGCAGAAACTTATTTATTTAAAGCTAAGATATCATTATTGCTTTTAGATCTTAATAGTGCAAGATTATTATTAACAATGGCTCAAAAGACTGCAAATATACATGGATTAAAAAGATTAGCATCTAAAATATCGAATGAACATGATTCATTATTAGCACATATGGAAGAGTGGGAAGAAAAAATAAAACAAAACATTCCATTAAGGGAAAGGTTGAAGACTAATAGAAAAGAATTTCTATTTTCAGAGATGGTTAGATATAAATTCAAACAATTACCACATGAAGTTGATAATCCAGTTTATATTGTTATTTTAAGTCCTTATGATGGTCATTGTCTTTATAGTAGAGCATTCAAAGATATAAGTCTTGATGATGGAGATCTTATCTCAGGTTTTATTTCAGCAATTAATATATTTGGGAAAGAAGCTTTTTCTTCTTCGGGTTCGATTGATCGAATAAAGCATGGTGATTATTTGATAGTCTTTCAATCCAAAGAACGAATTTTATTTGGATATGTATTTAAAGGAAACTCTTATTCAGCAATTTCTAAATTAAGGAATTTTATTGAAATAATTTCGACTTTTAAAAATCTGTCTGAAATATTTAATTTTTCATTGCTTAGCCATAGTGAAATTTCAAAAGAAACTAAATTTACAGTTAATCAATTGGTTGATAAGATTTTTCTAACAAATGAAAAATTACTTTTGAACAATGATAATGACTAAATAATAATAATCCTAAAATTGTAAAGATTTATAAAGAAAAATGAATAAATAATTAACTTTTTCCTAAATTACTCTACATAAACATAATTTTATATAATCAAAAAAAAATATATAATCATAATAAAATTAATAATAGGTTTATTAAATCTGAATCTAAAACTTATTATTTTCTTTAAGAGAATTATTAATAAAAGAATCTTATGGTAAATAACCAATATAATCAAATAGAATTCTTAATTTCAATTGGCAAATATTCTCAAGTCCTAGAATTATTTAAATCTCTTGAAATAACAAGAACATTATCAGATGATGAATCCTTGCTTAAAATGTATGTTCAGGTCTTTATTTATCTTGATAAAGGAGATTTTCAAAAAGGGGTGGATTTAGCTGATAAGATGATAAAACAAAGTAAAAATCAAAATAATTCTTTACGTGAAATTGATGCTATTCTTGGTAAAATTGAAAATAGCATTTGTTTAGGATTATTTAATGAATCTTTTGATTTAATAAATAATGGAGAAATTCTATTGAAAAAATTAAACAATCAATCATCTGAAAGTATAAAAAAAAGAGATGCTTATCTGAAATTTTTAAAGGGTCGAATTTATAATGAAAAATATGATATGTTTAATGCGGTAGAATATTTCGAAAAAAGCTACGTATTAAGAAAAGAAATTGGTGATAAATTTGGATTAATCTTTTCTTTATTGAATTTAGGAGTAACTACAGGTAGTATTGGAAACATGAAAGAAAATAGAGAATATTCTAAACAAAGTTTATCTCTAGCAGAAGAACTGAAAGTTGAAATGGGCGTTATTTGGAATTTAATTAATCTAGGGGGAATTGCATATCATTTAAGAGATCTAAATGATGCGGTCTCATACGCAGAGAGATGTCTTAGAATTTGTGAGCCAAAAGAATATAAACATTCATGTACATTATGTTATGATATTATTGGACATAGTTTATTTGAAAAAGGGGATTTAGACAAAGCATTACAATACTTTAAAAAGAGTTTAGATTATAGATTAAAAACAGGATTTAAAAATTTAATCGCTCAATCATATTATAATATTGGAAGGATCTATAATCAAAAGGGTGAACTTCAACGCAGTCTAGAATACTTAAATAAGATTTTTAAAATACCTGAGGTTCAAGAAGACCAAAGATCCAGACCCGCTTATTTAACATCTATAGGTAAGATTTATGGAGAATTAGGTGATTTTACAACTGCTAAGAAATATTTATTTGAAGCTTTGGATTTATTAAAAGATGTTAAAGTTCATATTTTCTATTTCTTGAATTTTAAAGTAAATAAGTCTAAGATTTATCATTATTTAATACAATTCTCTATAAATAATAATGAATTTGATAAATTAGATCATTATTTAAATGAATTATTTCAATTGAGTAAAGAGAATCCGGAATTAAAACAGATCGAACAATTATATCGACTAAATAAAGCAATCATCTTAAAATCAAGTAATCGTTTAATGGATAAAATGGAAGCAGGTATTATTTTTAGGGAAATTGCTGAAGAAGAAATTCTTGATCATGGAATTACTGTTGAAGCTATGACAAATTTATGTGACGTTTTAATAAAGGAATTAGAATTAACTGGAGAAAAGAATATACTAGAGGTTATTGAAGAATTATCAGATGAATTACTTTCATTATCTAAAAATCAACATCTACATCATGTATTAGCAGAAACATATTTTTTTAAAGCAAAATTGTCTCTACTTCATTTAGATATAGAAAATACACGTTTATTTTTAACAAAAGCTCAAAATACTGCAAATAAGTATGGTTTATGGCGTTTAGCAAGTAAATTATCTGATGATCATGACTCTTTATTAGTGCATATGGATAAATGGGAGGAAAAGATTAAGCAAAACATTCCTTTACAACAAAGACTTGGAAATATTAGTTACGATTTCTTATTCTCAAAAATGGTTAGAACTAATATAGATATGATATCTAAAGAATCGGAAATTCCCGTATATTTCCTAATTTTTGAAATGAATGTTAAAGAATGTATATATATTAAATCATTTCAGGATAAAAATGTTGATGATAAAAGCGTTTTAAAAAACTTTATTTCATATATTAAAACCCTCAAGAAAGAAATATTTCGTTCTTCTGATTCTATTGACCGGTATAAACATGGAGATAATTTAATGATTATTAATTTAAAAGAAAATTTCATATTTGCATATGTTTTTAGAGGGAAATCTTATTTTGCAATCTCTAGATTTAACAATTTTATAGAAATATTGGAAATTTCTACAATTAATTTTAAAAAAATATCAACATCAATTCATAAAAATAACAATTTATCAGAAGAAGTTCTTCAAATTATTGACCAATTAGTTGAAAGAATTTTTATTTTAAATATAATTATTTGATGAATTTCTTATTTTTTAAATATAGGAAATCAATTCTAAATTATATTTATATAAGGAAATCATAAATAACATATTATCTGAAAAATGGAATCGACTAAATAATAAAATTCTTAAATATATATACAAACATTAAAAAAAAAAGAAAAATTAGAATTGAAGTTCTTGATTCCTATATATATCCAAAATTATATATATATTTAATAAGATTATTTAATCGTAGTTTAATGAAAAGTATCTTTAATAAATTCAATAATATAACAGGAAATTCATAATTAAAAATCTTCAAATTAATACACTCATGTCTAATAGTATATTTAATCAAATAGAACAACATATCTCTTTTGGAAAATATTCCCAAGCTTTGGAATTATTAAATTCAATTGAAAAAGAAAGATCTTTATCAGAAGAGGAATATTTATCAAAACAATATGTCGAAATCTTTATATTATTAGATAAAGGAGATTTTCAAAAGGGTTGCGACCTTGCTGATGAGATGATAAAAAATTGTAAAAAGCTAAAAAATGGTTTAAGAGAGATAGATGCTATTATTGCAAAGACCGAAAATAGTAATTGTTTAGGATTTTTTAAAGAATCGCTTAAATCAATAGAGGAAGCGGAATTTATCCTCAAGAATTTAAAAAAAATATCACCAAATGTTAGAAAACAAAAACAAGCATATCTAATTTATCTAAAAGGAAGAATATTTCGAGATTCTCACAATGTTTTTGATGCTATTAAATTATTAAAAAAAAGTTATGAATTAAGAAAAGAAATAAATGATAAATTTGGAATGATGTGGTCTTTATTAAATTGGGCCTCCATCATTACCGCCATTGGAAATTTTAAAAGTGCAGAAAGATATTTTAATGAAAGTCTGTCAATAGCAGAAGAATTAGACATTGAGGAGGGAAGAATATGGAATTTAATTTATTTAGGATGGTTAAAGTACCATTTAAGAGACTTGAATACTGCAATTTCTTATGCTCAAAAATCTCTCTCTATTTGTGAACCGCAGAATTATTATTATCCAATTACAAGATGTTATGATCTTATTGGACATTGTTTTCTAATAAAGGGAGATGTAAATAAAGCTCTTTCTTTCTTTCAAAAAAGTCTAGAGATAAGAATAAAAATAGGTTATAATAGCTATATTGCTCAGTCTTATTTCAGTATTGGAAAAGTATACAGTCAAAAAGGTGAACTAACGCAGAGTCTAGATTATTTTAATAAAACCTTGCAAATGTCTAAAATTGAAGATAGGCAAATGTCTAAACCAACTTATTTAAGTGCTGTGGGTAAAATTTATGGAGAATTAGGTGACTTCCCCACAGCTAAGAAATATTTGTTAGAAGCATTAGATTTGTTAAAAAAGAAACAAATGTTTTTATTTCAATTTTTAAATTTTAATGTATCTATAACAACAACTCTTCATTATTTGATTGTTCTCTCTATAAATAATAACGATCTTGAAAATATTGATGAGTATCTAAATATGTTAGAATATTTATCTCAAAAATATCCTAAGGTTGAACTAATTAAACAAGTATTTCTTTTAGATAAAGGAATCACTTTAAAATCTAGTAATCGATTAATGGATAAAGTGGAAGCAGGTGCTATCTTTAAAGAGATTATTGAAGAAAAAATAATTGATTATGAAATAACAATTGAAGCAATGACAAATCTTTATGAAGTATTAATGTATGAGTTAGAAATAACAGGTGATAATGAAATACTTGAAGATATAGAAAAACTTTCTGATAAAATGCTTGAAATTGCAAAATCCCAACAATTATTCGCTTTGTTAGCGGAAACCTTCTTTTTAAAGGCAAAAATCTCATTATTACATTTAGAAATCCATAATGCACGGTTATTATTAACAAAAGCTCAAAATATAGCTAAAAAACATGGACTGAAAAGATTAGCAAATAAAATTTCAAATGAACATGATTCTCTTTTGTCTCATATAGATGAATGGGAAGAAAAAATTAAAAATGATGTCCCTTTATCAGAAAGGATAAATGGTTCTAAATATGAATTCTTATTCTCAAAAATGGTTCGTTCTAAAATTGAAGAAATAGAATATGAAGCAGAAAATCCAGTTTATCTAATTATACTTAATCCCAACGATGGGCGATGTATATATAACCAATCATTCCAAAAGATCGGTATCGCTGATGCTAATCTTATCTCAAGTTTTATATCAGCAATTAATATTTTTGGAAAAACCACATTTTCATCTTCAGGATCAATAGATAGGATAAAACATGGAGACTATATGATAATTGTTCAAATCAAAGACAATTTTTTATTTGCATATGTCTTTAAGGGAAAATCCTATTCTGCTGCATCTAGATTAAAGAAATTTATAAAATTTCTATCAAAACAAAAAAAGTTTCTTGAAAGTTTAAAATTATCTGTTAAAAATTTTACCACAATTTCAGATAGAGATTTTTCCAAGCTTAATAAATTAGTTAATGAGATCTTTATAATGAAAAAAAATATTCAGGAATAAATCATATATAAGACTTCTAAATTCATAAAGAAACTGTAACTAATTCTTTATTTATATTTTTTCTCTTCACTATCCCAAATTTTTATTCAAATCCAAGATTTTTTAAATACTATTTTAAATTAAATAATTGTATTTAAGTAAATATCAGTTTATAATTATCATCAAATAAAGGTAATATTTGTATACATTATTATGATTTTTAAGAAGATTAGAAAACTGAAGTTGGATTTTTATTAATTCTAATATTATAATTATAAATTATGTCAAGTAAACAGCGTCAGGAAATAAATAATTATATTAGTTGTGGAAAATATATTGAAGCTTTAGAAATTATAAGTTCAATTGAGAAAGAGCGATCATTAGTAGACGATGAAATTTTACTTAAAAATTATATTCAGATATTTAAATACATTGATGAAGGAGAATTTCAAAAAGGAATAGATTGTGCTGATGAATTAATAAAAGAAAGTAAAGAAAAAAGAAATTTCTTATATGAATTAGATGCGATTATAGGAAAAATAGAAAATATTATTAATTTGGGTTCAATTGAGGAGGCTCTTAAATTAATTAAAAATGGAGTAAAGTTATTAAGAAAAATCAAAGGAATTCCTATAATAGAATTAAAAAAAAGAGACGCTCATTTAATTTTCCTAAAGGGACGTATTTACCAGAATAGATTAGATCTTATTGAAACATTAGAGTTATATAAACAGAGTTTAGGAATAAGGAAAGAAATAGATGACAAATTTGGATTAATATGGTCTCAATTAAACTTAGGGACACTAATGATAACCACAGGAGATTTTAAAGAAGCTGAAAAATATATAAATGGTAGTTTAGAGATAGCTAAGGAATTAAATAATAATGTTGGAATTATTTGGAATCTCATCAACTTAGGATGGATTAAATATCATAAAAGAGAGATAAAAAGTGCTTTATCTTTTATAAAAGAATGTTTTGAAATTAGTGAATTAAAAAAATATAAATATCCTCTTACTTTATGTTATGATTTAACAGGTTCTTGTCACCTTGTTAAAGGTAATCTAAATAAAGCATTATTTTTCTTTCTAAAAAGTCTTTATATAAGAATAAAAATGAAAAATAATAATCTTATGATAATCTCTTATTATGATATTGGAAATGTTTATAGCCGAAAAGGTGAGCTCAAACGTAGTTTAGATTATTATAATAAAGGTTTAAGTATTCCTATATATGATAAAAGAAAAATCTTTAAACCTACATATTTAAGTGTCATGGGTAAAATTTATGGACAACTCGGTGATTTTGCTACTGCTAAGACGTACTTATTGGAAGCATTAAATTTACTAAAAGATAAAAAAGTATTTATCTATCATCATTTAAATTTTTCATCTTCAATAACTAAAACACTCCATTATTTGATTATACTATGCATGAATAATAATGAAATCGAAAGTGCAAATAATTATTTAGAGGAATTAAAAAAATTAAGTGTTGAATATCCAAGAATGAAACTAATTAAACAAGTATATAGATTAGATAGAGCAATCTTCTTAAAATCGAGCATTCGTTTAATGGATAAAATGGAATCTTGGACAATTTTTAAAGGAATTATTGAAGATTCAGAAATTAATGATTATGAAATTACTATTGAAGCTATGACAAATTTATGTGAAATTCTGATATATGAATTAGAATTAACAGGAGATAAAGATATTTTACAGGAAATAGAAGAACTTTCTGATAAATTACTTGAAATAGCAAAATCTCAGTATTTACATAACTTATTGGCAGAAACCTATTTTTTTAAAGCAAAAATATCCTTATTAAATTTGGATATAGACAATACACGCTACTTATTAACAAAAGCTCTGAAAATAGCATTTAAATATGATCTGAAACAATTAGCGAAAAAAATTTCAAATGAGCATGATTCATTATTGGTCCATTTGGATGAATGGGAAGAAAAAATTAAAAGAAAAATACCATTTTTGGAACGAATTGAGAATATAAAACATGAATTTTTATTTTCAGCAACTGGAAGAGCTCAGATGGAAGATTTATCAATTCAAAATGATAATCCTATATATTTTGTAATTTTAAGTTCTTTCAATGGAAGATGCATATTTAGTAAAACATTTCAAGATATTAGTGTTAATGATGGTAATCTAATAGCTTCCTTTATTTCAGCTATTAACTTATTTGGTAAGGAAGCATTTTCATCTTCGGGTACAATTGATAGAATTAAACATGGGGAATATCTAATAGTTCTTCAATCTAAAGAGGATTACATTTTTGGTTATGTATTTAAAGGACAATCATATTCAGCGATTTCAAAATTAGAGTCATTTATAGATCAATTAGAACAATTAACTGATAGTTTCAATATTTTAAATGTATATATAAAAAGTCATCGGGAAATCTCAATAGAAATTCGTTCTGATATTGAAAAGTTAGTTGATAAAGTACTGGTTTATAAAAGTAAATAAAAAATTAACAAATAAGAATCTCTTTTTCATAATAAGTAGATCTGTAGTCAAAATGGAGAAATTATATGATATATTCAATCTCTAAATCTTATAAAAAATCTGAAATCCAAGATTTTTTATAGTCTTTATTTGTTTATATAATCATAAGAACTAAAACTTGGTCAAACAAGTTCATTTATATAAGGTTTTTACATTCTTATCATTCAATAGCTATTTAATAAGAAATAACTTTAACACAATTTTTCATCGTTAAAAAAAAACACCAATAATGTCTAATAACAAATTAACCGAAATAGAACATTTAGTTCTACATGGAAAATATCAACAAGCATTAAAAATCCTAAATTCAGTTGAAAAAAAGAGAACTATAACAGATGATGAAATGTTAATGAAGTTATATTTAATGATTTTTGTGCATCTTGATAAAGGTGAATTTCAAAAAGGACGAGATCTTGCTGATGAGATGTTAAAAATTTCAAAGGAACAGAATAATAAATTGCGGATGATTGATTCTTATATTGGGAAAACTGAAAATACAATATGTTTAAGCTTTTATGAAGAGTCATCTAATACCATTCAAATTGCGGAAAAACTCTTAGAAAAATTAGAAGATGAAACTTTGCAGGAATATAAACATAGAAAGGCTTACTTGAAATTTTTAAAAGCAAGAATTTATCAAGATTCACATGAAATCATTAAAGCAACAGAATTATTTGAACAAAGTTATGAATTAAGAAAGCAAATAAATGATAAGTTTGGAATGTTGTTCACTTTATTAAATTGGGGTATTTCAACAACGGCTATTGGAGATTTTAAAACGGGTGAAAAATACCTAAATAAGAGTCTAAATATTGCAAAAGAATTAAATAATGAAATAGGAATTATTTGGAATATCGTATATTCTGGTTGGATTAAATATCATCTAGGGGATCTAGATACAGCAATTTCTCACGCAAAAGAAGGACTTTCGATATGTGAGCCAAAGAATCTTGATTATTCAATAACTCATTGTTATGATCTTCTTGGAAATTGTTATCTTGTTAAGGGTGATTTAAAAAAAGCATTATCTTATTTCGAGAGAAATTTAGAATTTAGATTAAAGCAAGGATATAACAATTTAATAACTCAGTCTTATTATAGCATTGGAAATGTATATTATCAGAAGGGTGAACTTAAGAGAAGTTTATCATATTACAATAAAATATTAAAAAGTCCTGAGGTTAAAGAAGACACAATATCTAAACCAACATATTTAAGCACAATTGGTAAAATTTATGGAGAACTCGGAGATTTTGAAACTGCTAAAAAGTTCCTATTGGAAGCATTAGATTTACTACGAAAGAGGAAAATATTTATTTATCATTATTTAAATTTTGATATTTCAATAGCAAAAACAATTCATTATTTAATTGTCCTCTCAGTAAATAATAATGATTTTGAAAATCTCAATCATTTATTAGAAGAATTGCATAAATTAAGCGATCAATTTCCTAAATTCAAACAAATCAGGCAATTATATCGGTTAGATAAAGCTATTATTTTAAAATCAAGTAACCGATTAATGGATAAAATGGAAGCATGGACAATCTTTAAAGGAATTGCTGAAGAAGATATAAATGATCATCAAATAACAATTGAAGCTATGACAAATCTGTGTGAATTACTGATATATGAATTAGAATTAACGGGAAATAACAGTTTATTAAAGAATATAGAAGAACTTTCAGATGAATTATTAATCATTGCAAAATCCCAATACCTCTATAATTTAATGGTTGAGACCTATTTTTTTAAAGCAAAATTGTCTTTATTAAATTTGAATATAAAGGATGCACGGCTATTATTAACAAAAGCGCAAAAAATTGCGAAAGACCATGATTTAAATCGATTAGCAAAAAAAATATCAAATGAACATGATTCTTTATTGGTTCATATAGATGATTGGGAAGAAATGATTAGAAAAAAGATCCCTCTACAGGAAAGAGTAAATTATTCTAGACATGAATTTCTTTTTTCTAAAATGATCAGATCTAAAATTGAAAGGACACCAATTGAAAAGGATATACCCGTATATATCGTAATACTTTACCCTTATGATGGTCGTTGTTTATATAGTAAAGCTTTTCAAGATATTAGTATTAACGATGGTAATCTTATAGCAAGCTTTATTTCCGCTATTAATCTATTTGGTAAAGAAGCTTTATCTTCTTCAGGTTCAATTGATCGTATCAAACATGGTGATTTTTTGATCATTCTTCAACCCAAAGAAAAATTATTATTTGGATATGTATTCAAGGGGCAATCCTATTTCGCAAAAACTAAATTAGATAATTTTATCGAATTTTTATTAAATTCAACTAATTGTTTTAAAGTTTTAGAAGAATCCATACATAATCATCTTGAAATCTCAGAAGAAACTCGCTTAGAAATTGAAAAAATAGTACAACAAATTATTTTAAAAAATTAAAAAGAAATATTTAAGGACTTCATATTTAATAATTAGACTTTTTCTTAATCCTAATAAAATAAAACAATTTTCATTTTCAATCCTTAATTATAAATAGATATTACTTACATAAATTGTATAGAATATATAAAATCGAATTATATTAGTTATTTCATTGATAAAATCAAAATTATTCTTGTAGTTGTTATGTTTGATAAACAAGAGAATTTAATAGAGCAGTACATATCTTATGGTCAATTTCAAGAAGCTTTCGATGAAATTAATTCAATAGAAAAGAAGCGTCCTTTACTTGAAAATGAAATATTTCAAAGATATTATGTGAAAATTTTCCTAAATCTCGATAAAGGTGAATTTCAAGAAGGGTGGGATCTCGCTGATGAGATGATCGAAGAAACACATAGGAAAAATAAAAAGTTATATGAATTGGATGCGATTATAGGAAAGATAGAGAATGGTATTTGTTTATCTAAATTTGAGGAATGCTTTGAGTTAATACAAAAAGCTGAGTATATTATCAATAGTCTAGATAATATATCTAAAAAAGAATTGAAACTAAGAAAAGGATATCTTACTTTTCTTAAAGGTAGAATATATCAAGAAACTCATGAAGTCTTTAAAGCATTAGAGTTTTATCAGAAAAGTTATAAAATAAGAAAGGAAATCGGTGAAAAATCTGGTTTATTATGGTCTTTATTAAATTGGGGAATAGTAGCAAATTTTATCGGAGAATTTCAAGAAGCGGAAAAATGTCATAAGCAGAGTTTAGAAATAGCTGAAGAATTAAATAATGAATTAGGAATTATATGGAACCTCATATCTTTAGGGTGGATCAGTTATCATTTAAGAGATCTTAAACTAGCATTTTATTATGCAAAAAAAGTTCTTTCAATAAGTAAATTAAATGAATTTAAGTATATATTAACATATTGTTATGATTTACTAGGATATTGTTATATTTTAGAAGGTAATTTACAAACAGCTTTAGATTATTTCCAAAAAAGTTTAATTGTCAGATTGGAAGAAGGATATACACATTTTCTTGCCCAATCTTATTATAACATTGGATTAATATATAGTCAAAAGGGAGAACTTAAAGAAAGTTTATATTATTTCAATAAAGGTTTAAAAACTCTCAATGTAAAAGATGATTTTATATTTAAGCCAACTTATTTAATTGCTATGGGTAAAGTATATGGAGAGCTTGGTGATTACCCTACTGCAAAAAAATATTTGATAGAAGCTGTAGACTTACTAAATAAGAAAAATATAGTTTTATATCATTTTTTACCATTTCATGTATCATTCGCAAAAGCATTTCACTATTTAATTGTTCTTTCAATAAATAATAATGATAAAGAAAATATTGATAATTATTTGACACAATTACATAATTTAAATAAAAAATATGAAAGGCTCAAATTAACTGACCAATTATATCGATTAGATAAAGCAATAATATTAATTTCAAGTGGTCATCTAATAGAGATTATGAAAGCAGGAACAATATTAGAAGATATTATGAATGAAAAAATAATTGATCATGATATTGTAATAGAAGCAATGATTAATCAATGTGATGTTCTATTAAAAGAGTTAGAAATGACAGGGAATGATGAAATATTAGATGAATTAACAGAAATCTCAGAGAGATTACTACAAATTTCTCAATCCCAATATTTATATGATTTATATTCGGAATCTTATTTATTAAAGGCTAAAATTTCATTATTAAATTTAGATATTGATAATGCACGTTTATCTTTGACAAAAGCTCAAAAAATCGCAAATAAATATGATTTAAAATTATTAGCAAGTAAGATATCTAATGAACATGATTCTTTATTGCAGAATTTAGATGAATGGGAGGAAAAAGCTAAATTAAATATTCCATTACAAGAAAGGTTGAAAGATTCTAGATATGAATTCTTATTTTCAAAAATGATTAGATCAAAAATAGAAGAATTACCATCAGAAAAGGAGATACCAATCTATTTTGTCATTTTAAATAGTTACGATGGTCAATGTCTATATGAAAAAATGTTTGAAGATATACAGATAATGGATGGAAATCTAATAGCAGGATTTATTTCTGCAATCAATTTTTATGGAAAGGAGGCATTTTCATCATCAGGTTCAATTGATAGAATAAAACATGGGGATTATTTAATTATACTTAACTCAATAGAAAATTTTATTTTTGGATATGTATTTAAAGGTAATTCATTTTCTGCAATTAATAAAATGAATAAAACTATTGAAACATTACAATTATTTAATAGCACTTTTGAAGACTTAAATAAATCAATTCAAACTCACCTTGAAATATCTGAGGAAACTAAATCATTTATTGATAAAAAAATCCAAGAAATATTTTTGTTATAATTATTTATCTTTTTAAAAATAATATAATTTATATTCAATTAAAAAGTCCAACAATTATATTCTCTCATAAATACAATTCTTCATTAAAAAATTTTATATAAAAAAAAAAAAATCTAAATCCATAATTTTATATATAATATTGATTATTATTCGATTGTATTTGCATAATAATTAGGGATAACTAATATATTTTAACTAATTTCAAATTTGTATAATGAAAATTTGAAAAAATATCATTTAGTCATTATAAAAATTATTTAATCTAAATAATAATTATGTGTCATTATCAAATAGATGAAAATATTTCATACGGAAAGTATCTTGAAGCCCTAGAAAAATTAAAATTAATTGAGAAAAAAAGAACACTAACTAGTGATGAATATTTATTAAAAATTTATGTAAACATTTTTATATTGCTTGATAACGGAGAATTTCATAGAGGTAAGGAACTTGCTGATAAAATGATTAAAGAATCCAGAAAACAATGCAATATTTTAATGGAAATTGATGCATTAATAGGAAAAATTGAGCATAATTATAGTTTATCTATTTATAATGAATCATTTGAATTAGTAGAGCAAGGAGAGAATCTTTTAAAAAAAATAAATGATAAAGAAATAAATCAAATAAAAAAACGTCAAGCATATTTATTATTTCTGAAAGGAAAGCTTTACCGTGATTCACATAATATAAAAAAAGCTTTAGAGCTATTTAAACAGAGTTATGAATTAAGAAAAGAAATTAATGATAGATTTGGAATGATTTGGAGTTTATCAGAATTAGGAATATCAAGTACTACAATTGGAGATTTTAAAATAGCTAAGAAATATTTGAAAGAGGGTATAACTTTAACTAAAGAATTAGATGCAAGAATAGGTTTGATTTGGTGTTTAGTCCATATTGGTTGGGTAAGTTATCATTTAAGAGATTTAAATAGTGCTACATCATATGCAAAGGAATGTCTTTCAATCTGTCATTATAAAAAAAATAGTATTGCAATTTCACTTTGTTATGATCTTCTGGGTCATTGCTCCCTTGTAAAAGGAGATTTAAAAAATGCGTTACTCTTATTTAAGGATGGTCTTAATATTAGAAAAGAAAACAAATTTAATAATTTAATTCCATACTCTTATTGCTTAATAGGAGAAGTCTATTGTCAAAAGGGTGAATTTAAAAAAAGTATAGAATATTTTGATAAAATAATTGAAATTAAAGACTATTATTTAGGTGATATGTTTAAGCCTATGTATTTAAATGCATTAGGGAAGATCTATGGAGAATTAGGGGAATATAAGATTGCAAAAAAATATCTATTAGAAGCTTTAGATTTTTTAAAAAAAAAAAAGATATATCTCTTTCAATTTATAAATTTTAATATATCCACAATAAAAATACTTCATAATTTAATTGTACTCTCAATAAATAACAAAGATTTTGAAAAAGTAAATAATTATTTAGATGATTTATATCAAATCAAATTAAAGCATTCGGAGTTAAAACAAGTTGATCAAATATATCGATTAGATAAGGGTATTATTTTAAAGTCAGGAAATCGTTTAATGAACAAGATTAAAGCAGAAAAAATATTTAATGAAATTATTGAGGAAGAGAGAATTGATAATGAAATTACTATTGAAGTAATGAAAAATCAATGTGAAATCTATCTATATGAATTAGAAATAAGTGGAGAAAAATATATACTACAGGAAATGGAGATGCTTTCTGATAAATTATTCATGATAGCCGAATCTGAGGAATTATTTGATACATTAGCCGAAGCATATTTTCTTAAAGCTAAAATAGCGTTATTAAATTTAGATATAAATAATGCACGCTTATTATTGACAAAAGCACAGAATATTGCAAATGAATATGAACTAACACGATTAGCAAGTAAAATATCTAATCAACACGATTCCCTTTTAATGAATTTAGATAAATGGGAGGAGAAAATTGAACAAAATCTCACATTAAAGGAAAGATTAATAAATTCTAAAAATGACTTCCTGTTCTTTGAAAAAGATAGTTTAAATTCAATTGAAAAAGAAGATAAAAATGAAATACCGGTCTATTTTTTAATTATAAACAATATCAACGCAGAATGTATATATAATAAAGCATTTCAGAATATAAATATGGATGATGGTAGCCTTATAGCAGGATATATTTCAGCCATTAATATTTTTGGAAAAGAAGCCTTTAATTCTTCAGGTTCGATTAACCGTATAAGACATGGTGAATATATAACAATTTTAGCTTTAAAAGAGGAATTTTTATTTGGATATATCTTTAAAGGTTATTCTTATTCTGCTATATCTAAATTGAATAAATTTATCAAAGAATTATCATACCTTACTTCTAATTTTGAAAATATTACTTTAGAATTTGAAAGAAATCTAAAACTCCCTGAAGAACTCCATATAACTATGGAAAATTTAGTGGAAAACATTTTCTTGATGAGTTAATTCTTAGTTAAAATCTAGTTTTCTTGTATTTTAATAACTTACAAATTTATTTTTAATAAAATATAAATATGACTTATCCTTAAAATTCTCATAGTACTTAAAATATGATATATTAATATGCATGCATATAAATTTAAACTCGGTTGGCAGTGGCCATGGCGTTTCGAATAACGCTCTTGCATTGGTATAATCATATTTTAGTATGTGCTTTTTAATAGAATCATGCTATTTTTTTATTGATCATTTATATCTAATAAATGTGCTTTACAATATTGATTTCCTATATGTTAAAGTTACACATCTATGATGTTAAATTAAAATAATAAAATTAAAATGAAATAAAAATGTTGGAAGAAAAATTAATATCTAAAAAAATGAATGAATTAAATGATTTAGATTCAATTATAGATTCAAATGAGTTACATATCTCTCAAGAGAAGATCTATACTCAAGTAATGAAACTTATCAATAAAAAAAAGACAATCATTTTTGGTCCAGAAAAAAGTAAAACAGCAAAATTTATTGCTGAAAATTGTATGGATGTGTACAATATAATTAGAAAATATTATATGGAGAATTCTGATTAAGATGTCTGAAGAGATTAAGATATTAACAGGATTAAACAGTGTAATTAAGAATATAGATCTATCAACCAATGATGCAGAAGAAATAATGCGTGAGATTATGAGCGGAAGAGTCACTAACGCTCAATTAGGAGCATTTTTAACTGCATTAAACATGAAAGGTGAATCTATTGATGAAATAGTTGGATTTGCAAAAATTATGAGAGAATTTGCAAATCGTATCGAACCAAATGTTTCAGGTGAATTATTGGATACATGTGGAACAGGAGGAGATAAAATAAAAACATTTAATATTAGCACGATTTCTGCAATAGTTCTTGCTGGAGCTGGAGCTTATGTTGCAAAACATGGGAATAGAGCAGTTACAAGTAAATGTGGAAGTGCTGATTTATTAGAAGGACTTGGAGTAAATATAGCTTTAGAACCAGGAAAAGTAAAGAATTGTATTGAACAAGCAGGAATTGGCTTTATGTTTGCTCCTCTGTTTCATCCTGCTATGAAATATGCAATGCCTACTAGAAGAGAATTAAAAATCCGAACTGTCTTTAATATTTTAGGTCCTTTAACAAATCCAGCTAATGCAAAATGTCATGTTTTAGGTGTATTTAAAAAAGAGATGGTTCCAATCATGGCGAAGGTTCTAAAAGGATTAGATGCAAAACATGTCTTTACTGTTCATAATTCATATGGAATTGACGAACTTGCTCCCACAGGAGTAAATTATATTACAGAATATATGGATGGAAACCTTGAAAGTTATGCAATTACCAATAAAGAATTTAATATTCCTGATTGTTCTATTAATGAATTGTTAGCCGGAAATCTTGAGGAAAATTTAAAAATAGCAATTGATATTCTCAAAAATCAATCTTCTGGGGCAAAATTTAATACGGTTTTAATGAATGCTGCTTTAGCATTAAAAAGTATAGATATTGCTCATGATTTTCAAGAAGGTGTGGCAATTGCTAAAGAAACGATTGAATCTGGAAAAGCCTTTGATAAATTAAAAAAATTTATTGAAATTTCTGGTGGAGATATCCAAAAATTAATGAATCTTACATAAATTAAGAGTAAACTAAATAATGGTTTCAGATAAAATAAGAGAAATAGTAAACAAGAGATTAAAAACAATATCTAATGATATTGAATATGAAAAACATATGGAAAGTTCAATTCAAAATAAAAATATTTTAAATCTAAGTGAAACTATTAAAAATAATAAAGGAATTTCAATCATTTCTGAAATAAAACCAGCATCACCAACATTAGGAGAAATAAGAAGCAATATTAACGTTCCAGATATTGCTAAAATCATGAAAGATTCAGGTGTTATTGGATTAAGTATTTTGACAGAACCAAATTATTTCAATGGTTCATATACTAATTTGAAATTAGCTGTTGAAACTACAGAATTACCTTGCTTGATGAAAGATTTTGTTATTAATCCTATCCAATTTTCTATAGCTAGCAAACTTGGAGCAACGAATATTTTAATTATTAACTCAATTGAAAATCTAAATTTAGAGGAGTATTATAATTTAGCAATGAATTATCATCTTGAACCACTTATCGAAATTCATGATATAGATGAAATTAAAGATATTCAACATTTATTCGAAATTGGTTTTAATCCAAAATTAATTGGTGTTAATAATCGCAACCTGAATACCTTATTAATAGATCTTAATACATCTAAGAAAATTATACCAGAATTAAAACAAGAATTTGGAAATAAAATTCAAATTGTAAGTGAAAGTGGTATAAATTCTCATAGTGATATTAAAGAATTGCAATCTTATGGTGCTAATGCATTTTTAATAGGATCTTCAATTATGAAATCAATTGATATTAGTAAAAAGATCCATGAATTAAGAGGTGTAGATTAATGGAATATATTAAAATCTGTGGTATCAAAAATTTTGATGATGCCAAACTATGTATTGAAAATGGAGCAGACGCAATAGGATTTGTATATAATGTCCCTTCTTCTCCAAGAAATCTAGAAATAAATGAAATTAATTCACTTATTAATCAGATAAATAATAAGATTTCTACAGTCTTAGTAACTAAATCTAATAATTTGGAGGAAATTCAAAGATTAATAAAGGAGTATAATATTACATATTTTCAAATACATTCAAATTTAGATATTAATGAGTTTAATCAACTTCCAACTGAAATAAAACAAAAACTTATTATAACTCTTAAAGTAAATAATGAAAATAAAGATTCAATCACATCAATCATCAATAAATTCAATGACCAATTTCATGCCTTTTTATTAGATAATAGTGAAGGTCATGGAAATGAATTAGATATAAATCTAGTAAAAAAAATTATAACCAATTTAAAAGATACGAGAATTATTCTTGCGGGAGGAATAAATATTAAAAATATTGAAAATATTATTAAAATTTTAAATCCCTATGGTATTGATCTTAGTAGCTCTTTAGAATCTGAAAAAGGAGTGAAAGACCCTAATAAAATTATAAATTTCTTAGAAAAAATAAATGGAATAAAAAATAACATTAAAAATTGAGTGAAAATGGACTATATTGGAAAATATCCTGATAAATTAGGAAAATTTGGTGATTTTGGGGGTATGTTTGCACCTGAGATCCTTATGCCTGCACTAAATGAATTGACTGAAGCATATAATAAATATATACATGATGATGAGTTCCAAAAAGAATTTTATGACATTCTTAAAGATTATAGTGGAAGACCTACACCATTGTATTATGCATCTAAACTAAGTGAACAGATTGGGTGTAAAGTTTACTTAAAGAGAGAAGATCTCTCCCATGGAGGCGCTCACAAGATCAACAATGTTATAGGACAATCGCTGCTCGCAAAGAAAATTGGTAAGAAACGCTTAGTAGCTGAAACCGGTGCTGGGCAACATGGATTCGCAACGGCAATAGCGGGGGCTTATTTTGGAATGCCAACAAAAGTATTTATGGGAGAGGTAGATATAGTAAGACAATCTATGAATGTATATCGAATGCAACTCCTAGGTGCTGAAGTTATTCCTGTTAAATCAGGTTCTAGAACATTGAAAGATGCTATTAATGAAGGTTTAAGATATTGGATAGCAAATGTTCATGATACACATTATCTCATGGGGAGTGTAGTTGGACCACATCCATATCCTATGTTAGTAAGAGAATTTCAAAGAGTTATTGGTAAGGAAATAAAACAACAAATATTAGAAAAAGAAGGTAAGCTTCCTAATGCGATTATTGCGTGTATTGGAGGAGGTAGTAATGCTATTGGAGCTTTCTATGACTTTGTAAATGATGATGTTCAATTAATTGGTGTAGAGGCGGGTGGAGAGGGAATGGAGAGTGGTAAACATTCAATAGCATTAGGTTTAGGACGTCGAGGTGTTTTACATGGTGCTATGCAACATCTTTTGCAGGATGAGTTTGGAAACATTCTTGAAACTCATTCTATCAGTGCAGGATTAGATTATCCAGGGGTCGGACCAGAACATTGCTATTTAAAAGAAATTAATCGCTTAAGAGTTGGGGAAGCAACTGATCAGGAGACTTTAGAGGCATTTAAGAATTTATCTCGTGTTGAAGGTATCATTCCAGCCTTGGAAAGCAGCCATGCTCTTGGATATCTATACAAAATTAGAAATGAATTCGATAAATCAGATATAGTTATTATCAATCTTTCTGGATCGGGAAGTAAAGATTTATCAATTGTGGCAGATCATATAAAATTTAAAATACATCCTAAGAACATATTGTAATTTTCTTTAGAAAATTAAATTAATTATTTAAAGTATTAATAAATGATGGAAAATATGGGAATTAACAAGAATAAAATTGAAGAATGTAATGATGATACAGTTATTGTTAAATTATCTGGTTCAGGATAAAAAGATCTTGATATAATTAAAGAATATATGGTGTTTAAAGTAAAATGAGTAATACAAATAGATTATTTAAGTTATTTAATGGTAGAGATGTCAATGACAAATATTTTATGCCCTTTTTTGTAGCAGGAGATCCGAGTATTGATGAGTTTAAGAATATCATCAAGAAAATTGAGCCATATGCAGATATCATTGAAATTGGGATACCATTTTCCGATCCTATTGCAGATGGTCCAACAATTCAAGAAGGAAATGTAAGAGCCTTTAAAGCAGGAATTAATACAAAAGTAGCTCTGGATGCAATTAAAGAACTAAGAAAATCAACTGATAAACCTTTTGTTATTTTAACTTATTATAATATACTTATTCAAGGAGCTGAAACAATAGAAAAGTCAATTGATAAAACATTTAAACAATTAAAAGAAAGTGGAATAGATGGAATGGTTATCGCAGATCTACCAATTGAGGAAGCAAATTTAGTTTTAGAAGCATGTGAAAAGTATGATTTAGCATTAATATTTCTTGTTGCACCTTCTACCACAGAAGAAAGATTAAAAAAGATCTTGCTTAAAGCAAAAGGATTTATTTATCTAATATCAGTAATGGGTGTAACTGGAGCAAGAGAAACGGTTGCTCAAATTACAAAGGAGAATATAGCAAGAATAAAGCAAAAAACTGATAAAAACCTTCCCGTTTTTGTAGGATTTGGTATATCAAAACCAGAACATGCAAAAGCTATTATTGAAGCAGGAGCAGATGGAGTTATAATTGGTTCTGCGATTGTAGATCTTATTAAAAATAATCTAAATGATTTTCAGGAAATTGAAGGAAAATTAGTAGAATTTCATGAAAACATAAAAAATTCAATAAAGAGGTCGAATTAAATTGGATTTTGACATACATATAGAAAAAATTGGAGAATTAGATAATATCTTTAATTTTTATAAATATCTCATCGAAAAATATGATTTTAAGAAGCATGTCCTATTAGAATCCTCATCAGGAAACTCAAACGAAACCTTATATAGTTTTATTGCTCTTGAACCTGATTTTATGTTTGAAATTAATGGGAAGAACTATAAAATTTTCGATATCACTTCAGAAAGAGGTGAAAATATCAAAAATTATGTTGAATCTAAAGATCCCGCTAAGGAAATACCACGTAATCCCCTACCATTTAATGATAATGTCGATTATAATATGATTGCTTTAGATACCTTAAGTCATCTTACCCCATATTCTAAATTACCTTTTACTGAACTATTTCCAAGAAATATATTTTTTGGAGGAGTAGTAGGGGTGATCTCTTATGATATAGTAGCACCATATGTTGGTTATCAATCTAATAGTGAATTTCCAGATATTCTCATGGGACTTTATACAAAAGTACTTGTATATTCGCACAAATCTAATGCTTTATTTATGATAGATAATAGCCTTGATGATTATTCAAGGGACAAGGACATTAGATATCAATTAGAATTGTTTAAAAGAAATAATATTAAAAATAAAAAGAAAGATATTCCATTAGATCTCGACGATATAGATGAAAGTATGTTTAGATCGAATACTTCTAAATCAGCTCACGAACAAATGGTGAACAAGACTAAAGAGCATATATATGCTGGCGATATAATTCAAGCGGTTATCTCTAGAAGACTATATACTGAAAGTAAAGTAAATCCTATTAATTTTTATGAAATACTTAGAGAGCTTAATCCCTCGAATTATATGTATAATATCAATTTCAATTATATTAAAATAATTGGTAGTAGCCCCGAAGCTCTTATAACAAAAAATAAAGATGTTCTATCAACTATGCCAATAGCAGGAACGATAAGAAGAAGTAAGGATCCAGAAGAAGACTTGAATTTAGAGAGAGAATTACTAGGTAATATAAAGGAGAGGGCCGAGCACCTCATGCTAGTAGATTTGGCAAGGAATGACTTAGCTAAGGTCTCATATCCTGGAACTGTCGAAACATTTGATTTTATGACGATTCAGAAATACCAAAAAGTTCAACATATCGTAAGCAAAGTTAGAAGTAAGACACCTCTTGATGGTTTTCAAGCATTAAAAAGTGTTTTTCCTGCAGGGACATTATCAGGAGCACCCAAATTAGAAGCTATGAAAATAATCCAAGAACTTGAAACTGAAAATCGCTCATTTTATGGTGGAGCAATTGGCTATTTCAGTTTTAATGGGGATCTAGCAATGGCAATTGCCATTAGAACATTATTTGGTCGGGGAAATAAATATTTTGCTCAAGCAGGGGGTGGAATTGTCGCAGACTCCCAACCAGAACAAGAATTCCAAGAAACTTATAACAAATTATACAGTGTTTTGAAATCAATTAAGATAGCGGAGGCAAGAGAACAATGAATATTTTATTTATAAATAATTACGATAGCTTTGTTTATAATTTAGTTAATTATTTCTGTCAGTTGGCTCCAGACGCTAGAATCATGATCGAAGACAATAATATCTCTATAGAAAAAGTTGAAGAATATTCTATTGATAAAATTATAATATCACCTGGCCCCGGTCATCCCAAATACGATACAGGAACTGTCATTCCTATTATTAAACACTATCATAAAGAAATTCCGATCTTAGGGATTTGTCTTGGACATCAAGCAATTGTTGAAGCTTTTGGTGATAAGCCCGATTTGGAATATATTGGACGAGCTAAAGTAGGACCTATGCATGGAAAACAATCAAAGATATTTCATGATCAAGAAAAAATCTATAAGGATATACCTAATCCAATCCAAGTTATTCGCTATCATTCTCTTGCAGCTAAAGGGGACATTCTTCCTCAAGACCTTAAAATCACAGCTACTGCAGATGATGGAACAATTATGGGGGTTCGACATAAACAATTTCCAGTTGAAGGGGTTCAGTTTCATCCCGAATCAATACAAATGAAGCCCCATGGAATGCAAATTTTAAAAAATTTCTTAGATATATGAAATTAACTAAGAGAAAGTTCAAGTAATTCTCTACCTAACTTAGTAAGAGAATATTTATATTGTCTTTTATTATTACTTAAGGTAGAAGGATTATAAGCAATTATTCTTTTTAAATATCTTTTCTTATAAAGATCTCGTATCATCCATTCAAGGCTCTTAATATCATCCAAGTAATTTAACTTTAATAGATCTAAAGCAAAATAAGATCCTTTGCTAAATTCTAGTAAAATTCTTCGCTGAAAATCTGTTAGATAATTGAAACCTTCACGGTCACCTAACTTTTTTCTATATTGAATCTCATCTTCATAGTCTTCTACAAAAAATTTTCGATGATCAAATTTCGGAATGGGAGGTAATTTTTTTCCTGTTTTTTCTTCAATCTGTCTTATTATTTTTTCTTGCATTTCTTCAAGCTCAATTTTTTTCCATTCTCCATTTCGCATTTCATATCCAAGCACTATTAATAATATATATTGTTTCTCACAAAATTCAATTTTGAACTGATCAATTTCTAATTGTCTTTCATGATCCTCTTCCTTTTTTTGCCATTCTGGCACTCTAATATAATGTTGCCTTCCTTGTCGCTCAAAACCTACTAATAATTCAAGATTAAAACCATCTAAATGCATTCTAGTAATATCAAAATTGATTTTATTTGGATCATATCTCGCTAAGCCTTCTCTACCTTCGATATTTAAAACTATTTGAATTAGTGGTGTCTCAAGAAATTTAATTTGTTTCTTATACAAGTAAGAAAATATTCTTTCCATATAACATCTGAATACTTTCTCATAATAACCCTTTGAGCAATGAGGACACCATGACCTTCTTTTTTTCACTTTATATATCCGCTTTTTAAAAATTTTCTTACACTTTCCACATCGCCAATTATGTAGTTTATCGCTTCCCTTATATATATTCGATAAAAATTCACCAGGTGCTCCCGTTTTTTCTAAACCCACTTCATAAGCCAATTTTCTTAATCCCTTAATAGTAGGCGTAACTTTATGAGCACACTTAGAACACCAACTTCTTCTCGATTTCACTTTGTTAGGTGTCATAGTAAACTCATGTTTGCAAGCACCACATTTCCATCTAAGTTTGGATGTCGCTCCTTTATATTCATCAGACAAACAAAATCCAGGGACTTTAGTTTTTTCTAGCCCAACTTCATATGCCAAAATTCTCATATCTTCAATAGTCTGTTCTTTACCAGCACATCTAGGACACCATGACCTTTTCGATTTTATATCATTTGGTGTCATAAAAAATTTATTTTCACATTTTCCACAATACCATTCTAATTCTGTGGAAGAATTAATATACTTATTGGATAAACACCGTCCAGAAACACCCGTTTTCTCCATTCCAACATCATAAGCTAATTCATGCATATCCTCAATTGTTATTTGTTTATGTAAAAAATGTGGATTATTACTACATCTAGGACACCACTCCTTTCTAATTTTCACTTTATCAGGGTTTTTTGAGAATACATATCTGCAAGCTCCACATCGCCATTTTAATTCAGTTTTCATATTTATATAATTTTTTGATAAACACTCACCTTCAATCCCTGTTTTTTCTATACCTACCACACGGGCTAGTTCTTGCATATCTAATATAGAATATTTCTTAATTTCTTTAACCCCTCTTACTTTTAATTTAATGTTAACTTCGTTTGCTAATTGTTGCAATAAATTAAAAGAATCCTCAGGGATAGATTTACTTTGATAGATAATATCTCCAATTCTGGTATGAATATAATCACTAATAGATTTGTTTGTCATACTTAACTCTAACCTCAATTTATCTATTAAAGACTTGGTCTTTTCCTTATCAAGTATGAAATATTTTTTTATAGGGAATGTCGATTTAGTATAAATTCCATCATAAATCGTTTCGCTCTTCTTATAATCTTCTTCATTCATAAAATTATAAAATTCATAACCACACTGACCACATTTCCATAGAAGTTTTGTTTTATTATTAAAATATTCTTTGGATAAACATTTTTTTGGAACTCCAGTTTTTTCTAATCCCAAATCATGGGCTAATTTAATCATATCTCTTATTTTTTCCTCTTTTTTCTTTTTATAAATTATAAATTTCTTTAATTCATCTCTAATTACTTCATAGAAATGAGAGAGATTATTTGAATTCCATTTTTCTTTTATGATGATAAAAATATGAGAGATGATCCATTTTAAATATACTTCAACATCAGATTTATAAAAAGGATCTTTTTTTATTTTTTCTTGAAACTTAGCATGATATGTATTAAATTCTTCTGTTCTCAACTTTTTGTAAAGATTTTCAAGATAAATTCTTTGAATCTTCTTTTCTGTAATTGGCAAAATAAAATCTTCTAAATTTTTTAATACTTCACTTTTTAATTTACTTTTTTTTATTTTTTGCTTTAAATGTCTTTCCACATCTCCGATTATATCATATATGAGGCGAGAGATTATAATGACGAGATTTTGTTTAAATAATTTTGGAAAATCAGGGTCATAATAAACCCTCTCGATTGGATATTTATATGTTTTTCTTATTTCTTGTTCTTTATTGTTAATTCTTTTATCCTCATATTTTTCCTCAGAATGAATATTATCTTGAACAAAAATATTTTTTATCTCAAATTTCGTTCCACAATATTGACAAAATGCGAATTCATCGGCTATTGGATTATTTTCTATATCTTTTATCTGTAATCTAATACCACAATTTTCACAAAATAAGGAGTTCCCATTCTTGTTTTTTGACTCATTCATTTATAATTCATATATGCACAGGTATATAAACAAAAAAAAATAATAAAAAAATTCCCTAATTTATATCTCAATCTTCATACATTTTTTATAAAATTTTTATATATTACTTCACTAGACCTATTAAGGATAGAAATTATTTTAAAATAAACAACAAATAGATTTCATCTTTATTTCTAACAAGAGTCAGTCACAATTAACTTTCTATATTTTTGGTTTAAATCATCTAAATATCAAGAGAAAACTACATAGATGAATCATATTAAGAACGATCTAATAGAAAATTGTATTTTACATGGTAAATTTCATGAAGCACTTAATAGTCTTAACTCAATTGAAAGAAGAAGAGTTTTATCTGATAATGAGTTGCTAATGAAAAAATTAACTAAGATTTATATTTGTATTGATAAAGGAGATTTTAAGAAAGGTAGATCAATTGCTGATGAGATGATTAAGCTTTCACAAGAAAAAAATAATATATTGAGGGAGATTGATGGCCTTATCGGTAAGGTTGAAAATATGCTTTGTTTAGTTTTATATAATGATGCGCTTCAATTATTAAAAAAAGCAGAATCGATATTAATTAAAGCTCAAAATATATCAATAAAAGAATTTAAACGGAAAAAAGCATATATAATCTATCTTAAAGGAAGAATTTGTCAAGATACCCATAAAATCAATGAAGGAATAAATTATTTTAAGGAAAGTCTTAAAATAAGAAAAGATATAAATGATAGGATAGGTATAATCTGGACTTTATTAAATCTAGGTATATTAACCGTAGCTATTGGAGAATTTCAAAATGCAGAAAAATATATTACCAAAAGTTTAAATCTTGCTGAAGAATTCAATATTGAGGCTGCAATTATTTGGAGTTTGATTCATTTAGGGTGGATTAAATATCACAGAAGAGAACTAGATCTTCTAATGGTTTATGCCCAAAAATGTCTTTTGATTTGTAAATCACAAAATTTTAAGTATTCATTAGCTTATTGTTATGATCTTATTGGACATTATCACCTCATTAAAGGAAATTTAAATGACGCTTTACATAATTTTGAAATAAGTTTAAATTTAAGATTAGAAGAAGGATATAGATATTCATTACCACAATCGTATTATAGTATTGGAGAAGTATATAGTCAGAAAGGTGAACTTAGAGAGAGTTTAAAATATTATCACAAAATTATAGATATTCCCTTAATTGATGAGAAAGAATTCTTTACACCAGTTTATTTAAGTACAATGGGTAAAATCTATGGTGAACTCGGTGATTTTCCTAAAGCTAAAAAATATTTATCATCTGCTTTAGACTTATTTAAAAAAAACAAAATGTTAACCATTCACTTCCAAAATTTCACTATGTCAATTGCTAAAACTTATCATTTTTTAATTGTTCTTTCAATACGGAATAATGAACTCGAGAATATAAATAATTACTTAGAGGATTTACATCAAATAAGTCAGGAGCACCCAAATCTTAAATATATTAGCCAAATATATAAATTAGATAAAGCTATAATATTAAAAATAAGTAATCGTGTTAAAATTCGAATGAAAGCAGCCAATATTTTTAAAAAACTTTCTGAAGAAAAAATAATTGATCATGAAATTACAATTGAATCTATGACAAATTTATGCGAACTTTTGATATATGAATTAGAATTGACAGGAAATGAGGATATACTTATAGAGATAAAGGATATTTCTAATAAATTACTTAAAATAGCAGAAGCGCAGTATCTATATAATTTAATGGTCGAAATATATTTATTTAAAGCTAAAATATCATTATTAGAGTTAGATCTTAATAAGGTACATGATTTTCTATCAAAAGGTCAAAGAATAGCATTGAATTTTGATTTAAAATTATTATTAAAAAGAATTTCCAGTGAATATGATTCATTACTAGTTAATAAAGATAAATGGGAGGAAATGATTAAAAAGCAAATCCCATTACAAAAGCGAGTGAATTATTCAAGATATGAATTTTTATTTTCTAGTATGGTTCGAACTAAAATCAAAAAGTCAATAGAACTTCCAGAATTGCCTTATTATTTTATAACTCTCAGTAATATCGATGGATACTGTTTATATGAGAAGAATCTCCAAGAGAAATTAAATATAGAGGGAGATTTTATAGCAGGATTTATTTCAACTATAAATCTATTTGGTAAAGAAGCTTTCTCTTCCTTAGATTCAATTAACCGAATTAAACATGGAGATTTTTTTATAATTCTACAGTCTAAGGAAAATTTTTTATTTGGTTATGTATTTAAAGGTCAATCTTATTCTGCAATAACTAAATTAGATCTTTTCATTAAAAAATTAACAGAATTTAATGATATATTCAAAAAATTGTATTATTCTTTACAGAGCCATCTTGAATTATCAGAAGAAACTAAAATATCAATAGATAATTTAGTTAATGAGATTTTTATACAAGATAATAAATAGAACTTCTTTGATTATATATTGAAGCAGTAATTTTGTATATATTTTTTAAGACTATATCTTTGTAGGGAATATAAAACTGAAAAAAAAAGATTCAAAATTATTTGTTATAAAAAAATATATTTTACTAATGATAATTTAATTTTTACAAAACTAATAAACATATAGCTATAAGATGGATGATAATCAGATAGAAAAGTATATTTCAATTGGAAAATATGAAGATGCACTAAATAACCTCAAGTTAATTGAGAAAGAGAGAATTTTATCAACTGATGAAGATTTATTAAAAAAATATGTATTATCTTTTATTTCTCTTGATAAAGGAGATTTTGAGAAAGGAATAAGAATTGCTGATAAACTTATAAAGGAAGCCTATGAAGAAAATAATATTTTAGGGGAGATTAATGGTATAATTGCAAAGACCGAAAATACTAGTACCTTAGGGCTATTTAAAGAATCGCTTAAATTAATAGAGGAGGGCGAATTAATCCTTAAAAATTGTAAAAATATTTTCCCAGTTGTTAAAAAACAAAAACAAGCTTATCTAATTTATTTAAAAGGAAGAATATATCGAGATACTCATTATATTTTTGATGCAATAAAATTTTTAAAAAAAAGTTATAAATTAAGAAAAGAAATAAATGATAAAGTTGGAATGATGTGGTCTTTATTAAATTTGGCCTCCATCATTAATGTTAATGGTAATTTTAAAAGTGCAGAAAGATATTTTAATGAAAGTCTAACAATAGCAGAAGAATTAAATATTGAGGAGGGAATAACATGGAATTTAATTTATTTTGGTTGGTTAAAGTATCATCAAAGAGATCTAACTAAAGCAATTTCTTATGCTAAAAGATGTCTCTCTATTTGTGAACCAAAAAATTATAATTATCCAAATACAAGATGTTATGATCTTATCGGACATTGTTATCTTTTAAAAGGAAAATTAAACACAGCTTTACTTTATTTTGAGAAAAGCCTGAATATAAGAGAAATTGAAGGATATAAACAGATGCTACCAGTATCATATTATTCTATTGGATTAGTTTATTGCCAGAAAGGAGAATTTAAACGAAGTTTAAGTTATTATGAAAAAACTTTAGAATTATTAGATCTTGAAGTAAGAGAACTGGTAATACCTGTGTATTTAAACGCAATTGGTAAGGTTTATGGTGAAATAAATAATTTCCAAGCTGCAAAAGAACATTTACTAGAAGCTTTAAATATATTAGAAAAGAATGAAATACCATTGTTTCAATTTTTAAACTTTAACGTCTCTATTACATCTACATTACATAATTTAATTTTACTCTCCGTGAATAATAATGATCTTAAGAATGTTAAAAATTACTTAGAAAAAATACATAAAATAAGTATGGATAATCCGGATATTAAGCAATTTGATCATCTTTATCATTTAGATAAAGCTATAATTTTAAAATCAAAAAATCGTTTAATGGATAAGATGGAAGCAGTAAATATTCTTGAAAATATAATAAAAGAAGAAATTATAGATCATGAAATAACAGTAGAGGCTATGAAAAATTTATGCGAAATTTTATTATATGAATTAGAATTATCGGGAGATAAAGATATTCTACGAGAAATAGAGGCCCTTTCAGAAAGATTACTTGAAATTAGTAGATCAGAATATTTATATGATTTATTAGCTGAAACTTATTTCTTTAAAGCAAAAATATCCTTATTAAATTTAGAGACTCAAAAAGCACGTTTATTATTAACAAAAGCACAGAATATTGCAAATGAGCATGATTTAATAAGATTAGCATCCAAGATATCAAATGAGCACGATTCGCTTTTAAAAAATCTTGATGAATGGGAAATAAAAATTAAACAATCTGAATCTTTAAAGGATATATTGCATAATAAAAAAGATGATTTTCTTTTTATAAAAAAAGACTTATCCGATAATAATAAAGAATCAAAGAATTATGATATTCCTGTCTATTTCATTATTATTAATAATATAAATGCTGAATATTTATATAATAAAGCATTTCAAAATATTAATATTGATAATGCGAGCCTTATAGCAGGATATATATCAGCAATTAATATATTTGGGAAAGAAACCTTTTCATCCTCAGGTACGATCTCTCGAATTAAACATGGAGAATATCTAACAATTCTTCAATTAAAGAAGGAATTTTTATTTGGATATGTCTATAAAGGATATTCTTATTCCGCTATCTCTAAATTAAATAACTTTATTCAATCTTTGAGTAAAGCAACGAATGATCTTGAAAATATTACTATAGATTTTGAAAAATATCTTAAACTTCCAGAAGGTATAAGTATAACAATTAATAATTTAGTAAATGAAATTTTCTTGGAAAACAAAAATTGAACTTATAGTTAATTTTTTTTGATACTTTTCAGATTTTTTATCAAATAGTTTGACTGAATAAAACTATTTTATAATAAAATGAGGACAATTTCAATTCCAAAAGAGAATATTAAAAGATTTTAAACATTTATGAATATAACTTTATTATTATAATATTGAATTAAAATGGTACAAGTAAAAATTTATGGTCTAAAAGTTGAATTAACTAAAATTATTGATAAATTATCAAACACAATTCATTCCTGCATTATTGAAATTTTAGGATTACCAAAGGAAAAGAGATTTCATCGTTTTTTTTTATTAAAAAAAGAAGAATTTTACTACCCATCTAATCGTTCAAATAACTATAAATAATAGAAATTATTATGTTTGAAGGAAGATCTATAAAAATAAAGAAGGATTTAATCAAATCACTTTATAAAGCAATTGGGGAGAAGTTATTTATTTCATCAAAAGATATTGAAATTGTAATCTTGGAAAGTCCCAAATATAATTGGGGTATTAAAGGTCTATCTGGAGATGAATTATCATTAAATTATAAAACAGATATTTAATATATATAATTATGATTAATATTAATGAAGCAGATGTAAATGATGCAGAGGAAATATTGGATTTACAGAAAGAAGCTTATATAAGTGAAGCTGAAATATATAATGATTATACAATTTCCCCACTCCATCAAACATTAGAAGAAATAAAACATGACTTTTCATATAAAAAATTTGTCAAACTAATAATCAATAGAAAGATTATTGGCTCTATTAGAGGATTTAATAAGAATGACACTTGTTATATAGAAAGAATAATCGTTCAACCTAATTATCAGAATCAGGGTCTTGGAAAAAAGTTATTAAGAAAGTTAGAGAAAATATTTGATAAATCAAAAAGATATGAGCTTTATTCTGGATATAAGAGCGAAAAAAATTTGTATTTTTATAAAAAGAATGGATATAGACCATTTAAAGAAGAAATATTGAATGAAAATGTAAAACTTATCTTTTTAGAAAAATATAAACAAAAGAATAATATTAATATTCAATTTGATTTCTCTAAATCTTGGATTAGCAATAATTTATGAAAAGAATAAATTAATCTATAAATTTAAAAAAGGGGAATATATTGAATCAAATAGGACTGTTTAAAAAAAAAATGATTTTAAAGAAAATTTGTTTACTCCCCTATAAAGAAATATAAATAAAAGACAAATAATCATCATAAAATAGATTTATAAAAGAATACTTCTTTATAAATTAATCAAGCAATATATCTACTCTAAAGGTTATTTGTAATAGAGAAAAAAATAAAAAAATCATTGAGATATGTCAGATTACTTAAAGAATAAAAGTTTTTTGGATTTTATTTTAAAAGAATCAAATGAAAAGTATAATTTCATACTTCAGAATACAAATGATTTGATTCAAATTCTCAATGATAAATTTAAAATTGATTATATAAATGACCAAGCTCATTTTAAAACAATAGGATATTCTAGCGAAGATTTAATTGGAAATAACTTAGGAGAACTCATTCATCCAAATGAGTCCAAGGACGTCAGACTTTTCTTAGAAAACCTTCTAAAAAATGGTGAAACAGAACGTGAAGGAAGATTAAAACATAAAAATGGGAATTGGATTTGGTTTAATATAAGAGGAAAAAAAATTTTAGATCTAAATGATGAGATAAAATATTTGATAATTTCGAGAGAAATCTCAAAAGAAAAAAAAGTAGAAGAAGAGTTAAAAACTTCTGAAGAGAAATATCGTCTTATAACAGAAAATGCAAATGATTTAATTGATATTATTGATAAAGATTTTAAAATTGAATATATCAATGAAGAAGTCCATAAAAAAATACTAGGTTATTCAAAAAAAGATTTAATTGGAAAATTAGCTATTAATTTTGTCCATCCAGATGATTTTTTAACTGCTATGAAATCTTTAAAAAGAGGAATTAAGCAAGGTGAGGGAGAAGCAGAAATAAGATTTAAACATAAAAATGGAAATTGGGTATGGTTAGAAATTAGAGGGAGAATATTTATAGATATTAATGGTAAGGAGAAAGGATTATTAATTTCTAGAGATGAAACAAAAAGAAAAGAAGCTGAAGAAAAATTAAAAAAGACATTAGAAGAATTAAAACGTTCTAATGCGGATTTAGAGCAATTTGCTTATATTGCTTCACATGATCTTCAGGAACCTCTCCGTATGGTGGCTAGCTTTACACAATTATTGGGCAAACGTTATAAAGATAAATTAGATTCAGACGCAAATGATTTTATTAATTTCGCAGTAGATGGTGCTAAACGAATGCAAGAATTGATAAATGATTTATTAACCTATTCAAAAGTAAGAACACATGGGCAACCCTTTGAGGAAGTTGATTTAAATAAGATCCTGAAAGATGTTCTAAAGAATTTAAAATTTTCTATTGATGATTCAGATACTATATTTACCTATGATCCTTTACCTGTAATAATGGGTGATAGCTTACAGATCTCTCAATTATTTCAAAATTTAATTTCAAATGCAATAAAATTTAATGATAAAGAACAACCTATGGTTAGTATATCTATAAAAACAAAAAAAAAAGATTGGGTTTTTTCTATTCGTGATAATGGAATTGGAATAGATCCTAAATATTATGATACCATATTTAAAATCTTTAAAAGATTGCATAGTAGAAAAGATTATCCAGGATCAGGAATAGGACTATCGATATGCAAGAAAATAATTAAACGTCATGCGGGAGAGATTTGGGTTGAATCAGAAGAAGGAAGAGGTTCAGTATTTTATTTTTCAATTCCAAAAATTAAAATTAGATAATTTTATTTTATACTAAATTTAAAAAGTGTGGAAAAAAATAATAGAATGGATAAAATAAATATAATTCTATTATAAAAAAAAAATGAGATAAAATGACTGTTATTAATATTTTATTAGTTGAAGATAATCCTGGTGATGTTAGGTTATTTAAAGAATCATTTAAAGAAAGTGAAATTGAAAATAAACTTCATGTGGTTGGAGATGGAGTTGAGGCGATGTCATTTTTAAAGAAAGAGGGGAAGTATATAGATAGCCCACGTCCTAACCTTATCCTCTTAGATATTCGAATGCCAAAAAAAAATGGATATGAAGTCCTTGATGATATTAGAAAAGAAGAATCATTAAGTAATATTCCAGTTGTAATTCTTACTGCTACAGAAGTAAAAGATGAAAGTATTAAGAATTACTCGAGTGATGTAATTTGTTTTCTTAAAAAACCAGAGAGTATGGATCAATTTATATTAGGTGTACAATCAATCTTCCGCTTTTTATTTTTATCAAATACATTTAATAAAGATAAAGAGAAATAGATATAACTATAATTTAAGAAAAAAATCAATAAAATGAATAAAATTGAGATTTTATTAGTTGAAGATAATTCAGGAGATATTCGTTTAATAAAAGAAGCATTTAAAGAAACTAAAATCCCAAATAAACTTCATGTGGTGGGAGATGGTTTAGAAGCTATTTCATTTTTAAGAAATGAAGGTAAATATATGGATGAACAACAACCAGACCTCATTATATTAGATTTAAATTTACCTAAAAAAGATGGATATGAAGTTTTAA
>Ga0315549_1000604_pt1 | contig 42095 bp, 46 predicted proteins | sample SalMarSW160200MG_FD_203101 | JGI IMG/M metagenome (GOLD analysis project Ga0315549, IMG submission 203101) | Salt marsh sediment microbial communities from the Plum Island Ecosystem LTER, Massachusetts, United States - Salt Marsh Sediment SW1601-200 ...
GTAGGCCATAGCCCAGGAGCCTAGGGGTGGGAGGGGTGGCTCTCCCACCCCTGACCTGGGATGGAGAATTCTCTCATTCTTGAGAAAGAAAAATAGAGACGATAGTAGTAATTAGCCCAGAGGAGGTAAGACAATAGTCATGGTAACTAAAACCAAAAAAGAGCTAGCCGAGCTGTGGTTAAGAGATGTACCGCAAGACAAAGTGTTCTGGTTTCATGATGGCCGGATGGCAAAGAATTTAGATGAACTTGCCACAACACTTCGGGAAATGACAGAGGAAACGTTTCACTATCATGCTAATGGAGACAAAAATGATTTCAGTAACTGGGTCAGGGATGTCGTCGGCGATGTAACCCTGGCCAATCAATTACAGAAGGCCACCACCCAGGCAACCGCTGCTCGCAAGATGGAGACGAGGCTGAACTGGCTCAGGGCAAGACTGTAATAGACTGTTATTGCATATCAGTTACCTTCAAGTGGTAGCTGAGCTCACAATGAGGTAATGGCACTCATAGTTCGAGGCAAAATACGTAGCATTAGGCTACTAACGGCAGTCGTGGGTTTGGCCGTAGCCGCAGCACTAGCTGCAGCTACCGTGGTGGCAGCGATTTACGTGCCTCAGATAGCTATATGGGTGCCTATTATCACTTTGGGGCTGGCTCTAGCTTTGCAAAAATACACTGCCAGTTTTCTAGCTTACTTTGCCATCACCTTCTCCGGCATTTATGGCCTAGGAGATAGAATTCGCATTGCTAATGTAAAGGGCGATGTGCGAAGGGTGGGACTACTCCATACTACTCTAGAAGAGGTTGGAGAAGACGAAAAGCTAGGAGGTGAGCTCACTGGCAGGTTATTGCATGTGCCCAACATGCTGGTCCTAGACCAACCTGTATTGAATTACTCGAAGGACTATTCGGTGCACTCTGAGGCTATTTCTTCTGACTATATGTTTGATGAAGTCCGTATCCCCCTCACCACTGATAGCAATGTAGAGAAAGCTAGTAAACTCCTGGAAGGTATCTTAAAGAGCCAGGACAAAGTCTATGTGAGAGAGGCCGGCCGAGTATTCCAAAATGGCTACCCTCAGTTTCTGAACGAAGCCACGAATGGCCCTCGTGTCCTGATCCATATTGAACCAGAGCGCGTCTGGATTAAGGGCAAGTTCGTGGCTCCATTGCGGGGTCGCAACGACTTGAGAAGCCAGATCCTGTTGCAGTTTCTCAAGGAAGTAAACACGCACTCCGATATAAAGCTGGCATAGGGGCTACACCACAGACTCGGTAGCGTATATTGTTCCTTGCATTCTGCGACTCCTTTTGATTTCGGTTTGGGAATTTCTGTAGTATAATGTAAACATAGTATCAAGTCAGGAGGTGGGCGAGTATGGTCAAGATTGTCAAGATTAGCAAGGAGGAAGCAAACAGACGTTTGGGGGATGTGCCAGATGATAAGCACTTCTGGTGTCATGATGGTAAACTTATCAAGAACCTCAGGGAGCTTGGAAAGGCTCTAAATGATATGAGTGACGAGACTTTCCATTACCATTCGGGTGAGGGGAGAAACGATTTCAGTAGCTGGGTCAGAGATGTAGTGGGGGATGATAAGCTGGCAAGGGACTTGAGCAAGGCTAAGTCCCGTATCCAAGCTAGCAAGGCAGTAGCACAGAGGATTTCCTTTCTGCAGAGTAAAATATAAGAGAGTTTGGGAACTTCACAGCGGCGTGTTTTATCGGAGACTTAAAGCAGCTTGGGGTTTTCTCTCATTTTCCACTCTTCAGGGAAAAGCTCCTTGAATACCGTGGGAAACTTCGGGGGGTAAATTTCGTACAGGTGCTGGTACATGGTCAGGATCATGGCATCTATGTCATTTATATAGCCCCAGGCACGCTGTATGTGGTCGGTGGCGACAAAGACCTCACGGCAATATCCTTTCAGCTCTCGAATAAGGCGATTCAACGCTTCGCCCTTTCCATCGGGAGTCGTTGTTGATTCAACAGAGCGGCTGGCTTCGAGTGCGCGGTGAATAAATTCCGTGGCGATGACACGGTGGCTCTGTCCCCGTTTAATCTCCAGCAAGGCTACCTCCTTTTGCTCACCAGCAAGACCACCCTCCTCAATACCAGCTCTCAGGTAATCAAATCGGGTGTCAAGGAGGAAATCCAGGATGCGCTCCGCTCCCATGTAGGTGATATCACCAGGGTGCACATATCTGGTGCCAGCGAAGGCACTGTCCTCAGGCGCAGTGCCGAGAAGAAGTTCCGAAAGGCGGTAGCCGTGTAAGAAAGGTCGCTTCTGGCGCCCCTCTTCAGGTCGCCAACCCCAGTTGCAGGCTCGCTTCATCAGCCTGTAGTGCAAGGCTACCTGATCTTTAAAATCAAAGCGTGGAATCGCATATCTGGTATCATGGAGCAAGGCTGCATCTACAGCTAGTCGCCTGGGCATGCCAAAGGCATCCAGGACTGCCCCGTAAATATTTATGAGGAAACGACCAGGCTCCCAGAAGACGAATGGTAGCTGCTTAAAAACCGCTGTATCGAGGTCCACATTCCTGAACTTCCCGGCGTTAAGTGGTGGATAATGGCCGTCGTAGCGAAGAACCAGGCGTATTTCAGGGGCCCAGGATATCTGATGAAAGCGGACCCGAGGCAACTTTGCCATATCGCCCAAGCTCTCCAGATAGTCATCAGGAGTCATAAAGCGTACTTCGGCGATCTTCTTAGTGATCACATTTTTCCAGGCTTGCTCCATTATCCGAAGGGCGATATCGCCGAAGTCCATGAGCTCCAGGTCTTGAATGTAAAGGATTAAGCCCCGATCAGGCAACTCCCTCAGTGCATTTTCCAGCACTGCGGTATACTCGGCTACCGCCTCTTCCCAGGATATGGGAAAGGGAATGTAAGATTTATTGCGGTATTCCTCGGCAAAGACCCAGTACCTTCCCAGAATATATCCCTGATTTTTCACACTTTCGGGGTCATAACGAGTTATCGGTCGCCAGATGTATTGGGACACTGGAAAATGGCGGGGCAGCGCTAGCATATCAGGCCCCACCACAAAGGCACGATATTGGATATCACCTTTGCCATCCACGATGAAATGTGCCTTGCGGTCACTTAGATGGGGAAAGGCGATGTACTCCATCCCGCTGTCCTTATAGGCAGCTAGCTTAGCCGCATCCACAGACCCTTCGGTGGGAAAGACACCACGATGTCTTGGCTCAGGAACACCCATCACGTTGTGAAGCAGTTCTATGTTGAGGCGGAGCTCATCGGCTATCTCATCGGAAGTGAGTAAGGCAGCATGGGTATGATGGGCATGTGTGTACAAGGGGTATATGGTGCCGTTTTTGTAAGCCGCTGCCAAGTTCTGGAATGTCTCCGGTATGTACCAAGCTAATTGCACCAGAAGTTCATTGGTGACATCCAGAGCTACCGGAGCCCCTAGTGATTCCGCCGTTTGTACTAAGTGGGCGTATATATCACGTTCCTCCCGCGCCCTTTTCAGAACATAGTTCTCTCCCCGAATGGCATCATGGATTTCGGGGTCATCCACCAGAGCAATAAGCTCGTTGGGTAAGTCCCACAGCGGCTCATGGGCGTGAAAGGCAAGGATAACGTAAGCACGCTTCATAATACTTCCTAATCCCCAAAGGTAAGTTCGGTGGAAACCTCGGGGTGCTCCCTTCTATATTTCTGTTTCAGACGCTGGGCTTCGCCTGATTCCTGCCATTCCCTTGCCTTGCTCACCACTGCTTGAAACAGCCTGCTAGCTTCTTTTTTTCGTTTCTTGTCAGTGGCATCCCCCAGCGACTCCACAGCCTGGTATAGTTTCTGGGCACCCCACTCAACCATCTCCACACTCCACCAGGGCCGGCAACTAGCCCACCAGTACTGGCAGCTATGCAGCCCTTCGTCCAGAAGTCTGCGCGCCTCGGGGAATCCAGGCGACTTTGTTGAAGCCCCCTTAACAGTGTGCAGCGCAAGCTCGGTGAGCTGCCATTGCAACTCGTGCAGCTCATGCCCCGGATACTGCCACTGAGGATAAGGTATGCCCTGTGCCACCTCGTCTTCCCAAGTGCTCCAGGAAGAAGGAACTGGATTCACAGTATCTACTCGAACGAAGTGTTTGATGAGCTCTGAAATGGTGCATGTCTTGGGGGTTCCCCGGGCAAATACCTCGGAGAGCAGCTTTTCCTGCCCTGGGCGATGGTGTCCATAGACTTCGCCATCGGTGCCTGTGAGAAGATAGCTGTGCCCCTCTAACCTGCCTTTTAGGGCTGCCAGAAAAGGTTCTGCTGAGGGATATGCGCCATAGGTAATGCCCGCGCTGAAGGGGCGTTCCTTGAAAAACACCAGGAAATCTCCGAGCCCTTCTACCTTATAAAGTCGGTCGTATTTAACGGAGCCAATCTTTCCCTTAAAGGAAAGCTCGTCCACAATTATCCAGCGGAAGCCAAGCTCGGCCACGGTTTGGGCTACTTCGTGACTATAACACATCTCCGGGGGGAAAAAGCCCGTAGGCCTGTAGATTTCCCCTAAATAGCGCTGGTTAGTGTCGTTATTGAGCTTGACCTGCCTTATGACCTCGTCCTTGGGAATAAGAGGCAGGATAGGGTGATACATGGCACTCCCGGTGAACTCGATCTGCCCCCGCTCGGCTAATTCACGAAGACCTTGAATCACGTCATCAAGCCCGTATCTGGCAAGCTGTTCTGTGAGGACAGCACTTATGTTGAGGGTGATTTTGCCTACAGGTGCCTCCCTCAAGACACGCACCAGCGTCCGATAGCTCTCCTCGGTGACCTTGCGGACTATTGCCTCGGTCTGGGTTGGCGGTTGATATATGTGAAGGAAATTGCTCCAGTACATAGTTCTGCTCTTCCACTGTTATTGCACAAATAGCTTATCTTCCAGTTTGTTTCTAATATTCCTGGCAGCAACAGTGCGGTAATAATATTCTCGTTTTGTCTCCTCACTGGCCCCGCTCTTGTTTATAGCCCGGTAAGAGTTAACCACGGTTCGCAATTGGTCGAGCAAGCCTATGTGGATGAGGTTGATATCCCACATAGGGCGATTGCTGGCCCACCACATCTGGCAGCTACATGCAGCCCGATCCAGAAGTCCCCGAGCAATGGTAGCAGATTGCCGACTTTCCTCATTATCAGCGCACTCCAGTGCTTTATTCACCAATTCAATGCATATACCGAGGTGTTCCCACTGAAGACGGTGCACCTTGTTCTTCTTGTCTTGCCACAACGGATAATAGTTACCGGCTTGCATATCATCAGCCGTGGTGCTCCAGGAGGATGGCCTTGGCTCTATTGTTTGACCCTGGGGGAAGAGGTCGAGAAGTTGGCTGATGGTGACCATCTGGATTTTGCCAGCAGCTTCATTATTGGTCAAAAGGGCGGCATGTTGCCCGGCTAGTGTCTTAGCTTGCTTAACCTCTTCAAGAGGCTCTGCAGGTGGTTCTAGCTCATTGTAAACCTTGGCCAGGAATGTCCTCTCCCAACCCTGAATGTGGTGGCCATAAGTTTCGGCATCCATAGCCGTGACCACATAAATATTCTCTCGTTTACCCTGCCACTCCTCCAAGTGAGCAATGAATTCCTTGGCTCCCAGGTCCTGGAAACTTATCCTATTGCTGAGCACATCGTCACGGAAGAAGAGCATTAGATTCTGGCCCTCACGCTCCACTTTATATATAACATCCATAGGCCAGTCTGCGGGGCAGGCGATACCACTTAGAATAATCCAGCGATACCCTGACTTGATAATAGGCTGCAGAATGTCTTGGCTGTAGCACATCTCTGGGGGAAAGAATCCTTGGGGTGCGTATGCCTTTCCAAAAGAGCGGCGATTGGTCTGTGTGTTCAGGTCTATCTGCCTCTTTACCTCCTCCTTGGGTATCAGGGGGAGAATAGGGTGATATTTGCCGGTTCCGGTGAATTCAAGCTGGCCATTCTCAGCAAGGCTTCTCAAGCCATCGATTACATCTTTATGGCCGCAGTCCATCAGCATATCAGTCAGGACACCGTTGAGGTTTATGGTTACCCGAGCGTTGGGATACTCCTCAAAGACCTGGAGTAGAGGGCGGTATGATTCGTCACATATCTTTTTTAGCACTGACGGCACCTGGGTCGGCGGCTGATAGAAATGCAGTAACTGAGCCCAGTAGATCATATGTACCTCCGAGTAGAAATCTTATCCAGGTAATTCAAAGAAGGGAATGAATCTCGCTTATTCTAACATATACTTAGGCCACAAAGTAACTTTTCGAATTCGAGCTTAAGGTCTAACCAAGAAACTTTAAAAATATAGCTCGATTATTACTGTTCTGAGGAAGGTTAAACCGGGCTATGGAAGACATGGATATTGGCGTAACACCGGCAATCCAGAAGATATATCACCCAGAGGATATACAATGCAGCCTTCAAACTGAGGCAAAGCCCAAATTTACCACCTTTGGCTTTTTGGGCCACTCAGGTGGTCTGACCACTTTATTTCCAATTCGAAGTCGGGGTGAGAGGATTTGAACCTCCGGCCCCCTGAACCCCATTCAGGTGCGCTACCAGGCTGCGCTACACCCCGTCGCCACGACTTCCATTAATATGTTATCATAGTTAACTCAGCAAAGAAAATATCGGATTGGCAGGTTGTGATTCTTGGCTAAGAAACAGAAAAAGGCTACACCTAAGCGGGCCCCCTCTAAGCACCAACTCTCCAAATGGCAGCGCCAGACGAAAATACGCCGAATCGTGACAATCACTGCCGCTGTTTTCTTGGCTGGCATTTTGAGCTGGGTGGGCTATGAGTACTATGAGGACTATAGGGAAAGAGTTGGGCCCTTGCGCGAGGTTGTGATTGAGGTAAATGGCGTTCCCTTTACTATGGAATACTACGTAAAGATGCTTGACCCTTATATCAATGCTTATATTGATGCTAACATTGATGCTTCCCCTGAATCCACGTTGATCTTTTATTTGGCCAATAATACCAATAATATTACTAATATGATTACTGGTATGGTTGCCGATGAGATTATCAATGCTGAGTTGTTAAGACAGGGAGCTGAAAATCTGGGCATTGAAGTTACTCCTGAGGAGATAGACGCGAGGCTAAAAGAAGCTAAGTTACCCGATGATGAGGTATATCGAGATGTAATTAGCGCTGTCTTATCGCAGGAAAAGCTGGAGGAATACTTTGATTCCCAGCTACCAGATACAATGGAGCAAGCTCACGTGCAAGTAATGCTTGTGGAGAGCGGAGAGGTAGCCGATGAAGTGATAACCGAAATTGAAGCCGGCGGCAACTTCACTGCTTTAGTCGAGGAGTTTTCCTGTAACTCCTCGATCGAAGGCGATTTAGGTTGGCTGCCCGAGGAGCTAATGCCGAATACCACGATTGCCGATGCCGCTTTTAACCTTACCCCCGGCGAGATAAGCCAGCCTATTTATAATGCATCAGCGACCAAAGACGTGGGCTATTGGCTTATAGAGGTTACCGATAGAGAAGATGATAAGATAGAAGCCAGAGCCATGCTGTTAGGCAGCGAAGCAGAGGCAGAGCGGGTTAAAGCCGAATTGGTTGGTGGAAACTTCAGCTCTCTAGCTGAGGAATACTCCCAGCATGAAAGTAAAGATAAAGGTGGTGAGCTTGGTTTGCTGAAGCAAGGGGATATGGGCAGCGAGGCATTCGACCAAGTTGCCTTCAACATTACTGCCAATGAGGTAAGCGAGCCAGTTAGAGATGAATCGGTCCAGACCACCGGTGGCTATTGGCTAGTTAAGGTTGTAGATAGGGGCGAGCATCAGCTTGAAACGGAGGTCAGGGAAGAGTTAAGAGATAAGCACTTGAACGACTGGTTTGAGGAATGGAAAGAAGACAGCACAATTGAAAATCGCCTGGATGAGGAAAAGAAATCCTGGGCTGTAAACAAGGTTTTGCAAGGAAGGTAACACCACAATGAAAAAGGATATCGGCATCGGCTTACTGGGTCTGGGAACTGTCGGTAGCGGTGTGGCTGAAGTTCTGGTCACCAAGGCAGACAGCTTGGCTGAGCAAGCAGGACTTCCCTTGATTTTAAGAAAGGTGGCGGAGCGCGATGTGAATAAACGACGCTCGGCAAGACTCAGTCCCAACGTGTTGACCAGCAACCCTGAAGAAGTCCTCTCTCATCCTGAGGTGGATATAGTAATCGAACTCATTGGAGGCGAACATCCTGCCAAAGAGTACATAGAACGAGCTATTACTAACGGTAAGCACGCGGTTACGGCCAACAAGGAGGTAATAGCTAAATATGGATACGAGCTATTTTCTCTGGCCGGGAAACACAATACTGACCTCCGCTATGAGGCAAGCGTAGGTAGCGGCATACCACTCATCTCCTCTTTCCAACAAGAGTTAGCAGCCAATAAAATCTCAGCCATAAATGCCATCCTTAACGGCACTACTAATTATATTCTGACCCGAATGGCACAAGAAGGACTGGATTTTGCTTCGACCTTAAAACAAGCCCAGGAATTAGGTTATGCCGAAGCCGATCCAGCTAATGACATAGAAGGGAGAGATACTGCTTACAAACTGGTCATCTTATCCAACCTTGCCTTTCGGACTAAATTTGTCCCTCAAGATGTATACTGTGAAGGAATATCAAGTATTGCCGCTCAAGATTTTCTTTATGCCAAAGAATTTGGCTATGCTATAAAACTTCTAGCCATTGCCAAGAGAGATGATGACAAAGTGGAGCTGAGGGTCCATCCCGTTTTTATTCCCCAAGATTCCCAGTTAGCTAAAGTAGACGGTGTTTATAATGCCATTGAGGTAGAAACTGACTTAGCTGGCAAACTAGTCTTTTATGGTGAAGGGGCTGGCTCTCTCAGAGCTTCCAGCGCTATTGTAGCTGATGTGTTGGCGATAGCCAGAAATATCTATCGCGGCGTAAATAATGTTCCTGAAGTAAGGTTAAACCAGCGGGTAACTGTTAAGCCCATGTCTGAGATAACGACACGGTATTATCTCAGGCTGAATGCGCCTGACCACCCCGGTGTTTTAGCTCAAATCTCCAAAGTTCTGGGCGACAATTCCATAAGTATTTCGTCCGTAATCCAGAAAGAAGGCGACCTGGCAGCACAAACCGCCGTAATCGTCATCATGACCTATCCGGCAGAAGAAAAGGGGGTGCAAAAGGCTCTCAAGCAATTGAAGCAGCTGCCGGTGGTTAACGAGGTTAGCAACTTTATCAGAGTTGAGGGATGAAGCAAGGCGTCTTAAATAGATATCGTGATTTTTTGCCAGTTACTCCGGCTACGCCCTTGATTACGCTCGGGGAAGGGGATACCCCTTTAGTGAGGTCACGAATTTTAGAGAAAGAGCTTGGCTGTGGTGAGCTTTATTTTAAGCTCGAAGGCTGTAACCCCACCGGCTCCTTCAAGGACCGGGGTATGGTGGTGGCGGTGGCTAAGGCGGTGGAAAGCGGCAGCCAGAGTATCATTTGTGCCTCCACAGGCAACACCAGCGCTTCGGCAGCCGCTTTCGGTGCTAGATTCGGACTCAAAACTATTGTCATTATTCCCAAAGGGAAGATAGCCATGGGGAAACTGGCTCAGGCCCTTGTTTACGACGCCCAGATTATAGGCATAAAAGGTAATTTCGACCAGGCGCTTCAAATAGTACGTGCCCTGACCCAAAAATACCCCGTTACCCTGGTAAACTCACTGAATCCTCATCGCATCGAAGGTCAGAAGACGGCAGCTTTTGAGATTATAGACGACCTGGGGGATGCTCCCGATTATCTCTTTATCCCTGTAGGCAATGCCGGCAATATCACCGCTTACTGGAAGGGATTTACGGAATACCACCGGGCGGGTAAAGCCAGCTACACTCCCAGGATGATGGGCTTTCAGGCCGCAGGCGCTGCTCCTATAGTGCTGGATAAGGTTGTCAAACAACCCAAGACCATGGCCACCGCTATCCGCATTGGTAACCCCGCTAGCTGGCAGAAGGCAGTAGCTGCCCGGGATGAGTCAGGAGGCGTCATTGACTGTGTTACTGATGAGGAAATTATGAATGCTTACAGACTGATGGCAATCAAGGAAGGCATCTTCGGTGAGCCAGCTTCAGGAGCCTCGTTAGCCGGGCTGATTAAGTTGTCCAAAGTGGGGAGCTTCTCGGGCAAGCGTGTAGTTTGCATCGTAACCGGCACCGGGCTGAAGGACCCCGGTGTACCAGCAAGATATGCCCGGGCACCCATGGAGCTCCCTGCTGAGCTGGCAGCCGTTGAGGAAGTTTTGAAATTCCCGACCTCAGCGATTCCTCACCACGCCCAGAGATGACAAGAGGCAGGTAGCCACAGTGGTATTGTAAAGAGAGTGACGCTGGATTGAAGAGGTGAAAGTTATGCCCAAAATCGTTACCGAGGATATAGGGAAATTCAGCCAGCACTATCCCAAGGTACCAGTTATAGTTACCGCTAGTGCCCGGGGCAGGGATGATGCCATGACCGCCGCCTGGCATAGCTCGATTTCTTTTAAGCCACCCCTCTATGGCATCGCCGTTTCACCTAAGAGATTTACTTACCAGCTTATCACGGAAAGCCGGGAGTTCGGCATTAATTTCATTCCTTACGGGAAAGCCTCCCTCGCTGCTGCCATCGGCGGCATCGCTGGACAGCAGATGGACAAATTTGAAAGATTTAATATCGAGAAAGAGAGGTCTTTGAAGACCACGGCGCCTATCTTAAAAGATGCTTATGCTGCCTATGAATGCAAGCTGGTGGATAGTAAGCCCTACGGTGACCACATCTGGGTAGTCGGTGAGATTGTAGCTGTGCACTTCCTCGAGGAAGCATTTACCCCGGCGGAGGTTCTCGACCTTGATAAGATAAAGCCGCTCCTTTACATCGGTTCAGATTTCTATGCTAGCACGGATAAAAACAGCATAAAGCTTATAAAGAGGGGTATTTAGATGGTCAATCAAGATAAAGTTAAACTGGCAGTAGCCTCCATAATAGAAGCTATTGGTGAGGATCCTCGCAGAGAGGGCGTAAAGGGTACGCCACGGAGGGTGGCTGAAATGTATGCCGAGCTCTTTTCCGGCATGGATGTCGACCCTAAAGCTGAACTGACGGTGGACTTTGGGGAGGGGTATGAAGAGATGGTGATTCTAAGAGATATCCCCTTCTATTCCATGTGTGAACACCATCTCTTGCCCTTCTACGGTGTAGCTCATGTCGGTTATATTCCTAGTCCTGGTGGTAGAGTGGTAGGGGTAAGCAAACTGGGTAGGGTGGTAGAAATATGCGCCAGGCGCCCTCAGCTTCAGGAAAGGATGACCCAACAAATTGCCGATGCCATCTTTGAAGCACTTCAACCTGATGGTGTGGCCGTGGTCATTAAAGCAGAGCACTTATGCATGGTGATGCGTGGTATAAAAAAGCCGGGAACAACTGTGATAACCTCGTCGGTGAGGGGAACTTTCCGCAGCAAGGTAGCAACTCGCAGTGAATTTTTGTCTTTAATTCAAGGGAAGTAGTTCATTCGTGACGCAAGGACTCGATGGGGTCGAGTCGTGCCGCCCGGATGGCCGGGTATAACCCTGAAACGAGTCCGATAAAAATCGCCACCCCCAGTGCCATGACAACGACACCGCCGGAAAGCATGACATCTATGGGAAAACCAGCTCTTGTCGCCATAGCAGAAGCAAACTGAGTGAGAAGCCACGCTAGTCCTACCCCTAAGGCACCGCCACAAAAGCTGAGCGTGGCAGCTTCAATGAGGAATTGAATCAGAATATCCCGCTGCTTGGCTCCTACAGCTTTGCGTAAGCCGATTTCCCTGATTCGCTCAGTTACCGAAACCAGCATGATGTTCATAATTCCAATGGCACCGACAAGTAAAGAAATGCCAGCTATAGCTGCAAGAATCAATCGGATCAGTCCTAGCATTTCTCCAGCAATGCCAGCTATAGACTCCATGCTTATTAAGCTGAAGTCATCTTCTTCCCACTCCCTGAGACGATGGCGATCCCGCAGGATAGCGGTAATTTCATCCATGGCGGAGTTTACTTCATCTTTGCTATTGGCTTGAATTGCGATAGCTTGGACATTGTACCCCCGGCTGGTTACCTGGTCGGGGGCTAAAGTGGCATAAAAGGTAGATAACGGAACGTATGCCGTTGAGTCCTCAGTTCCAAACCCAACCCCCTTGGTTTCTAATACACCGATGACCTCGAATTGGCGCCCATCAATCCTTATGCTCTGGCCCGTAGGGTCCATCTCCCCGAAAAGGGATTTCGCTAGCTCGCTTCCCAGGACAACCACCCTTGACTTCGCTCTATCATCGTATACGGTTATGAAGTTGCCCTGAGCTAAGCTAAGGTTGTTAATCTCCTGGTATGGCTGAGTTACCCCGGCAACTATGCCCGTGAGCGTTTCTCTGCCTGCTACGATTTGAGCATCATAACGTTGCGCCGCTGGCGCCACCCCCTTCACAGAGGGGGCGTCCCGGGCAATCGCCTGGGCATCCTCCAAAGTCAGTGTTGCAGCGCTACCCCCAGCTCCCATCATCCCTTGTCCACCGAGGGTACCAGGCGTGACGTATATCAAATTAGATCCCAGGGAAGCAAAGGCCTTCTCCATCTCAGTCTCCTGTGCCTGTCCCAAAGACATTATAGCAACAACTGCGCCCACGCCAATCAGTATGCCCAGCATGGTCAAAATTGACCTTAGCTTATTACGGGCCAAAGCCCGTATAGCAATAACAATACAATCCCAAAGTTTCATCCCGATGCCTCTATCAGACCATCGCGAAGTTTAATGGTGCGCTGGGTATAAGCGGCAATATCCGGTTCATGAGTAACCAGGACGATGGTCATTCCCTGCTCATTCAATTGCTTAAAAAGCAGCATGATTTCCTGGCTGGTCCGGGTGTCGAGGTTGCCTGTGGGTTCATCAGCTAAAATAAGAGAGGGATTACTTACTAAGGCTCGAGCGATAGCCACCCTTTGTTGCTCCCCTCCAGCTAGCTCGCTTGGCCTGTGAGTGACCCGATGGGCTAATCCCACTGACTCCAGAACCTGCAATGCTCGTTGCCGCCGGTTGCTGGCACCACTGTAAATAAGTGGCAGTTCCACATTGGCCAGAGCTGTGGTTCGGGATAGCAAGTTGAAGCTTTGGAAGACAAAGCCTATCTTTTTATTTCTTATCTCGGCTAATTGATTATCGTTAAGCTCACTTACCTCGGTCCCATCCAGGAGGTATCGTCCTGAAGTCGGCTTGTCAAGGCAACCGACGATATTCATCAGGGTGGACTTCCCCGAGCCCGAAGGCCCTGTGATAGATACCATCTCCCCTGACTTAATGCGGCAGCTAATCCCCCGCAGAGCAGGAATTTCGGTCTGACCCGCTTTATACACTTTGGTTATGTTTTCAAGTTCAAGCATTGGCTACATCGTGAAGAAGAAGCTTGGTTGCTCCCCCGAAGCATGTAATACCACCTTTTCTCCCTCCTCCAAACCTGACAGAACTTCAGCGTTTGTCCCGTCGGTTAGCCCCAGAGTAATTTCCCGTTCCTCGACTTGCTCATCTACGAGCACTAAAACCTTTGGGTTTTCCTGAGTACCCTGATTAGCTCTGTTCGGTATCAACAACACATCATCACGTCGCTCGATGATGACTTCAGCGGTGGCACTCATGCCATCCCTGATTTCTGCAACGGGACCTTCCAAAGTTATGGTGGTATCGTAAAATACCACCCCGGCTCGGGCTGTGCCTACCGGGGAGATAAAAGTCACCTCACCCTTTACTTCCTCGTCAGGCAAGGCATCTAACAGGATATTTACCTCCTGGTCCAGTTCCATCATGGCAATGTCTAATTCATCAATGAAGCCGCTCATCTCTATATCACTGGTGTCAACCAGGGATATTGCCGGAGTGGCCAATGTCGCTGTCGAGATTTCCTTTCCTTCAGTTATGGTGATGTCAGCTACCACGCCATCGAAGGTAGCCGTTATTACCGCCTTTTCCAGGTTAAGCTTTGCCGATTCCAAATTCGCTCTGGCTATATCCGATTGAAGCTCGAGTAGCTTGACCGACCAGGGCAACTGAAACGTTCTAGATAGAGATTTTTCTTCAGCCTTGCTAATATTTCCCTCGATTAAGTCCAGCAAGACTTGTGCCTCCTCGACCTTCCCCTCATTCAGAAGCTCCTGAACTTGTTTTAAGTTATCCTGGGCTTCGTCCAGAGCCAACCATACTCCGGGCATATCAGCACCCCACGCTTTGGTGTAGTGCGGATAGATTGTTTTCATCAAATTGATCTGGGCAGTTTCGTATTGTGCCTGTGCTACTTCTACACTTAATTCCAGGGAACGTGCATCGAGCCGGGCTAATACTTGGCCTTCTACCACACTATCCCCTTTATCAACCAGCACCTCTGTCACTGTACCGGTAGCGCCGAATGATAAATACGCTTTATTAGGCATTTCTAAACTGCCATCCACTAAAACGGTTTTCACTATATCGCCTCGGGTAACCATAACAGTAGTTGGCGTATCTTCGGAGCTGGTGCCTCTAGTAAGCACGATACCGAGTACTATACCGATAACAACCACGCAGATTGTTATTATTAGTGCTATCTTCTTTTTCATTTTCCTTCGCCTCTTTCCATTTTTCAAATATTTGCTTCAACACAGAGCCAAGATGCCTGAAAGTTTAGCAGCAGGATTGTTAATCTTGATTGGCCTCATTTTCTAAATTTTCAGTTCCAATTTCCCTTACTAACTTAGTAAACTCATTCACATGTTGGCTCATAATATTGACTAACTCCTCAACTGCCTCCACTTTAACAAAGATCAGCCCCCTGCCCTGAAGTATCTTAAAAGTTAGCAGCCTGGTACCAGCATCTATACCCAATTCCCTTCTGGCTTCCACGGGTATAACTATCTGCCCCCGTGGGCCAACAACCGTTGAGCCAAAACACTTACCGACTATCTGCATGCCCTCTTGTTCCATTTTCCCTCCTAGAATAAACTTGGCGCCCAACTTAATATCGTATGATATGTCCTACCATTCGGAATTATATGATTTTTCTTATTATTGTGTCAAGCAGTATGTTGGAGATTGTTTATTAACCACTCATGGTGAGCGGAACCATGAGCGGCAGTCATGATAAAATTAAGTTGCCCTTCGACAGGCTCGGGCGAACGGGTTGCTGAACAACCCCTGAATTTTAAGCGTGGCTCGCGATGAAAAAACTTATTGAAGGAGCCGGTAAGCTGGGGATAGAGTTCAATGCCAGGCAGGTAAAGCAATTTGAGCTTTACTACCAGGAGCTGATTGAATGGAATAAAAAAATTAACCTCACAGCCATAACAGCTTACTCCTCGGTGCAGATAAAGCATTTCCTTGATTCCCTGACCATCACTCTAGCTTTGCCTGAGGAAGAGGTGGAAAGGCCAGATTTCAATATTATAGACATAGGCACAGGTGCCGGCTTCCCCGGAGTGCCGCTCAAGATTCTTTTCCCCCAGCCCAGGCTGGTGCTCATTGAACCCACAACAAAAAAGACAGCTTTCCTCCACCATATTATCCGCAAACTGGAACTGGAAAATGTAGAAGTGCTGAATAGTAGAGCTGAGGAAGCGGCTCATTTACCACTCTATCGTGAGCAATTTGCTCTGGTTCTCTCCCGTGCTGTAGCCTTGTTGCCTACCTTGGTGGAACTAACTCTGCCCTTTTGCCAGATTGGGGGAAGATTTATCGCTCAAAAAAAAGGGGAGGTCGACCATGAGATAAACAGGGCGAAAAAAGCCATTGCCGCTCTGGGAGGCAAATTAGACCAGATAAAGAAAATAGAATTGGACGAATTTAATGATGAGCGTTATTTAGTAATTATTGATAAAATAGACCCGACACCGAGTAAATATCCCCGTCGTCATGGACTGCCGAGGCGACGGCCAATTTAACACCCCATGAAAATTCACTGCGTTTTTCAGGGTTAAATAATTAAGGAGGTGAAATAGAGATGTGGAGTCGGAGATCCCGGAGGTTCTACTTTGGCCTTCCTCCCTTCGCTTTCTACTTCCAGGGATTCAAGCCCTTTCCCGACAGAAAGGAGTATCTGGACATGCTCGAGGAGTATAAGAAAGACCTGGAGGAAGAACTCAAGGAACTAGAAAGGGAGATCGAGGAAACAAAAAAGAGCCTCTAGCAAAGAAGTGCAAGCCAGGGTCCAGTCTCATAAATAGCCGTTATAATCATCGGCTTGTCATTAGCCTTGTAGAAAGCAATATTGTTCAAGTTTGTCAGCTTGCTATTATGGGTTGGTATGAGAGCCGGCACTCAGACCCTATCACCTGATTTAGTGGCTTCTTGCCAATCCGCCGAAACTCTTGAAAAAGTCTCGAAAAAATGCTTGACAGTGTGTGGGGGGAGTGATACTGTGTGTAACAATATCCTGCGGAAACTAGACTATTAGATAAGGGGGGAACTATGGGGCAAAAGAAAATCTTCGCGTCGGCAATTCTGTTGGTAGCATTGATGGTGGCTTTCCCGGCAGTTGGCCTGCTAGCCGTGGAAAGCAGCACAGACACTATGGATTTATCGACAACGGAGAGCAGTATACTGGAGGCTTACGGCAAGCTGCCTCTCCTGTTCATCGAGAATCAGGGGCAGGTGGATGGGGCGGTCAGGTACTACGTCAAGGCGTCAGGACAGACGGTCTATGCTGATGTCAACGCCGCTGCGACCACCATCACCATGAACGGCGACTATTCCATCACAGCTGACTTTGAGGAGATACCGTCGGTTCAGTACGACCTCTCCATCAACAGCACGGGAGGAGGCTCGGTAACCGAGCCTGGTCAGGGAGTGTTTCCCTATGACGAAGTGTTTCCCTATGACGAAGGAACGGTAGTCGACCTGGTGGCGACTCCAGATGAATGTTACCGGTTTGACAGGTGGACAGGTGATGTGGGCACCATTGCTGATGTCAACGCCGCCGCAACCACCATCACCATGAACGGCGACTACTCCATAACGGCTAACTTTGTGGGTGTTGAGGCTGGCGATGTGGGCATTAAGGCTGGCGACTGGATAAAGTTTGAGTATACGATTACTGGTTTGCCTGCTGGGCAGCCGTATCCAGAGTGGTTGAAGTGGGAGTTTCTAAGCGTTGAAGGCACAATCGCTACTGTGCGGGCTACTTTGCACATGTCTGACGGAAACGAAGAAAGCGCCACCGCGCCTGTGGATGTTGTGTCTGGCGGCGAAGTCCCTGGGCTCTTAGGAGGTATTTTTTCCGCCAACCTGACAACAGGAGACTCCGTTTGCATAACTGGGTATGGCAATGTAACAATAGAAGGCGAAGCTACAAGAACTTATGCGAGAGCAAACAGAACAGTAGTCTATGCAAGCGTTTCGCAGGATGCAGTCCAGAATACTTACTACTGGGATAAACTGACTGGGGTGGTGGTGGAGGCATCCTCAACTTATCCCGACATTACAGCCACCGCTAAGGCAACAGAGACAAACATATGGGAAGCTCCAACTGTCCGGATGCCGTGGTGGCCCTGGATAATAGTTGGGGCGGTGGCGGTGGGACTGGTGATTTTCTTCGTGCGTAGAAAGAGAACTGCTTAGACCAAAGGACGCTGAACTGAGCCTTTCTCAGTTACCTCCGCCCCTACACTTCAGGGTAAACTCCGCGAAGAATCCTTCGCATAGCTCAGGATGGCGTCTGGAGATTCTTCGTCGTCCAAATCCATTTGGCCTTTTCAGAATGACATTACTAGATGTTCTCATTTGACATTTGTGATTTGACTGGCATAGCGGTATAATGGAAATTGATGGAAAAGGGTACCTGGAAAGTTAAGACAGGACTGGCCCAGACGCTGAAGGGCGGGGTGATTATGGACGTGGTCACCCCGGAGCAGGCTAAAATTGCCGAAGAAGCCGGTGCCTGCGCTGTCATGGCGTTGGAACGAGTGCCGGCAGATATCCGCGCCGACGGCGGAGTGGCTCGCATGGCTGACCCCACTATAATTACGGCCATAATGAGAGCGGTCAGCATTCCCGTAATGGCTAAATGCCGCATCGGTCACTTTGTTGAGGCTCAGGTGCTGGAAGCGTTGGGCGTTGATTTTATTGACGAGTCTGAAGTGCTTACTCCCGCCGATGAAAGCCATCATGTTTGGAAACATGATTTTAAGGTTCCTTTTGTCTGCGGCTGCCGTGACTTAGGCGAGGCATTACGTCGTATTGCCGAAGGAGCGGCGATGATTCGCACCAAGGGCGAGGCTGGAACGGGCAACATCGTTGAAGCTGTAAGGCACATGCGGGCAGTCCAGGATGGGATTCGCAGACTTCAAGCTTTACCTGAGGAGGAATTAGTAGCTGAGGCGAAAGTTCTTGGTGCTCCTCTGGAGCTGGTAATGGAGGTGCATAAAACAGGGAAGTTACCTGTTGTGAACTTTGCCGCCGGCGGTGTAGCGACACCCGCCGATGCTGCTTTGATGATGCAGCTGGGAGCCGAGGGGGTGTTTGTGGGCTCGGGGATTTTTAAGTCCAGCGACCCCGCAACCAGAGCGCAGGCCATTGTTAAAGCTACCACCCACTACCAGGACCCGGCTATCGTCGCTGAGGTATCTAAAGGTTTGGGAACCGCTATGCCTGGTCTGGACATAAAAGCTATACCCCAACAAGAATTGTTGGCCCCCCGGGGTTGGTAAGGTGGAGACAGGTATTTCACAGAATGCGAAGGGTAGTTACTGACGATTTAGACGCACTGCTTGATATCTTGCCACTCCATGTCCGTGAGCCGCTCTACCAGCAGCCCGACCACAGCGAACTGTTGGAGGTAATCTTAGATTTAGGGCGTCTCCCCGAAGCCCGTTTTCCCCATAGAGAGCTAGTCCTTAACTCCAGGGAGGTGAGCCAGTCTGATATTGATTATGTAGTATCACGCATTGGCGAGTTCACCGGGGATAATCGCGCCGGCATCAACCACACCCTTCACCGCATCTCAGCCATACGCAATAGAAATGGCTACATAATTGGCTTGACCTGCCGTGTGGGCAGAGCTGTGTTCGGCACCGTAAAGATGATTCAAGACCTTATCGAATCAGGCAAAAATGTTCTGCTCCTGGGGAGGCCCGGTATAGGCAAAACCACTATGTTGCGGGAGGTGGCGCGAGTGCTGGCTGATGACTTCAAAAAACGCGTTATTGTAATTGACACCTCCAATGAAATTGCCGGGGATGGAGACATTCCTCATCCCGCCATCGGGCATGCCCGGCGAATGCAAGTAGCTGCTCCCGCTGAACAACATGCGGTAATGATTGAAGCGGTAGAGAATCACATGCCTGAGGTCATCATTATCGACGAAATAGGCACTGAACTCGAGGCTCAAGCGGCTCGTACCATCGCTGAACGTGGAGTGCAATTGGTGGGCACGGCACATGGAAACACTCTGGAAAACTTGATAATGAATCCTACTTTGTCTGACCTCATCGGAGGTATTCAGACGGTTACCCTGGGAGATGAAGAAGCCAGGCGACGGCACACGCAAAAGTCTATCCTGGAGCGTAAGGCTCCACCCACCTTTGGTGTGGTGGTGGAAATTGTTGATTATTACAAGGTAACCGTACATCCCGACGTGACCGAGGCCGTTGATGCTCTCTTACATGGGCAACTCCCCAAGGCCGAAATGCGCTGGATGGATGAAGACGGTGAGGTAAAGAGGGAGGCGATAACCTCTCCTCTTATATGGGAAAGCAAGGAAGAGAAGCAGCCGGAAAAAACGCTGCGGTTCTACCTCTTCGGCGCTAACCGGTCTCGATTGGAGCAAATTGCCAGGGAAGGGCGAAAAGAGGTGAAAATCGTCGCTGACCTTAAGCAAGCTGACCTTTTCCTTACTACGCGAAGTTATTACCGCCGCAAGCCACAGAAGATACGGGATGCCGAAGCGCTGGGTATACCAATTTATGTCCTTAAAAGCAACAATGCCGCTCAAATGAAGCAATGCCTGGACGCCCTCTATCCCCGTGACACTCAATATACCTATGTCCATAATCTACAGCGTATCTTAGCTGGGCGCCGAGGTTTCAACTCTGGTAACCGGAGCCTGGAACCTGGCGGCAAGAGGAAATCGAGGTAATCCTTGGGACTGTTCATCACCTTTGAAGGTGGCGAAGGCTGCGGCAAAAGCACCCAATCCAGGCTCTTGCTGAAGAAAATTGAGCAGCAGAACATCCCCGTGGTATTAACCCATGAGCCTGGAGGCACAGTTCTGGGTAACGAATTAAGAAAAGCGCTTAAGAGGAAACGGGGCTCCTCTATTTCGCCCCATGCTGAGCTGTTTCTCGTGGCTGCTTCACGTGCCCAGCTGGTAGCTGAGCTAATTCGTCCTGCTTTAGAAGAAGGTAAAGTAGTCATCTGCGACCGCTTCACTTACTCCACCCTGGTCTATCAGGGCTACGGGCGGGGGCTTGAGTTGAGCTTCGTGGAGACAGTCAACAATATAGCAACAGGGAATCTTAAGTCGGACCTCACTATCCTCCTGGATATTTCGCCGGATCAGGGACTAGCGCGAAAGCGAAGTTTAAAAGACCGCTTTGAGCTGGAGGATTTGTCATTCCACCGGCGGGTTAGGGATGGATACCTCAAGGCCGCCGCCGCCGAGCCCGACCGCTGGTTGGTGATAGATGCCTCTCTACCTAAAGGGAAAATTGCTGAGATTATCTGGGATAGGGTGAGCCAGTTAAGGCCTGATTTATCAGCCTGACCATTTTTGTCATCCCGACAAGTCGGTATCTAAAGGCATGACTAAGGGTAAGGTCGCTGTGGCATTGAGCGGAGGGGTGGATTCCTCCGTCGCTGCTTTGTTGCTCAAAGAAGCCGCCTATGAAGTAATGGGCATACATATGCGCCTCTGGGATTCTCCGCACTCCGAATACCAGGCACATCGGGCGGAGAATATCTGCCGCATTTTAGACATTCCCTACCACCAGGTTGAACTGCAAAAGGAATTTAAGCTTTGTGTAGTTGGCTATTTCTGCCGGGAATACCAACAAGGGCGGACTCCCAATCCCTGCGTTGCCTGCAACCAGCACATAAAGTTTGGCCTCCTCCTCGACAAAGCACTCTCTCTGGGCGCTGACTATCTGGCTACAGGCCATTATGCCAGGGTAGAGCATTCCAGAGACGGGTATCGCTTGCTTAAAGCAGTGGACACCAGTAGAGACCAGTCTTATTTTCTCTATACTCTAACCCAGGAAAAGCTCAGGCATGTCCTGTTTCCTTTAGGCGAGCATAGCAGAGACGAGGTTAAACAGATGGCAAAGCAGGCGAGATTGCCCACAGCAAGCAAACCCAGCCAGGACATCTGCTTTATCTCCCAGAAGAACTATGCTACCTTCCTCAGCCAGAGATTTTCCAGCGCGCCTGGCGATATTATAGATACCCAGGGAAGGAAATTAGGTCAGCATCTGGGAATAGCCTTTTATACCATCGGGCAGAGGCATGGTCTGGGATTAGCCTCTGGCAAGCCACTCTACGTCGTAATGATAGAGCCTGAAAGCAATAGAATTGTGCTGGGTCATGAAAAAGAGCTCTACAGCCAGAAGCTCACCGCCCGAAAGCTAAACTGGATATCAGGCAAGGCACCGCGGGAGCCAATTACAGCCAAAGCCAAGATACGCTATAAGTCCAAAGAGGCAGAGGCTATCCTCTTTTTCAGTAATGGCTCTGTGGATATTCATTTTGCTCAGCCACAAAAGGCGGTAACCCCGGGTCAGGCCATAGTGTTCTATAATGCTGGTGAGGTACTGGGGGGCGGGATTATTGAAATTTCTCAACCCACAACTCAAGACGATGAAAGAGAGAGCTTTGTCACAGTTTCCGAACCTCGATGAGGAAGATAAGCTTAAATCGCAGGGCTATGAACTTATCGCTGGCATCGATGAAGTCGGGCGGGGAGCTCTCGCCGGCCCGGTAGTGGCCGGCGCCGTTATCCTGCCCCACCCAGCCAATTTGTCCTGGTTTGGGCTGGTTCGGGATAGCAAGGAATTAAACTACAGAAAGCGTGAGTCCCTCTTTGACCTGATTAACAAGGAGGCCGTGGCTGTGGGCATCGGCATCATTCCTCCTCAAGTGATTGACTCCATTAACATCCTCAAGGCAACCAGACTGGCTATGATGCAGGCGGTGGAAAAGCTGGCCAAACAACCGACCTTCCTCCTCATTGACAGACTGAGCTTGTCTCAATGTCCCATCCCTCAAAGGGGGATAACCAGAGGTGATAAATCGTGTCTCTCTATTGCCTGTGCTTCTATCATAGCCAAGGTCACCAGAGACCGTATGATGGAAGAACTTGACATAATATATCCTGGCTATGAATTTGCCCAGCATAAAGGCTATGGAACACGAAAACACCTATCCTGTCTGCAAAAGCTGGGGCCTTCGCCAATTCACCGTCTATACTTTGCCCCTGTCAGGGATCTCATCGCAAGCCAAAATCCTCCTTCTTTGAAGAGAAGGGGTGTTGTGCAAACCGAATTTCCTCTCCCATGATGGGGAACATATCATGACAAGTCAATTTTCTTCTCCCTCGACGGGAGAGGATTAAGGTGAGGGTGATGAATCGTCAAGAAGTTGGTAAGCTGGGGGAGAAAACAGCTCAGAAATTCCTCAAAAAGCGGGGCTACCGCATTCGCGAGACGGGTTTTCGTTGCCCTCATGGAGAGATTGATATCATTGCCCAAAAGAAGGACTGGCTGGTCTTTGTCGAGGTCCGCACCAAAAGCAATCTGGACTTCGGCACTCCTGAGGAATCAATAACACAGGCTAAAAAGAAAAAACTCATCGCCTTAGCCCTGACCTATACCAGTACTCACCAGAACCTCCCCTCCTTATGGCGTATAGATGTCGTAGCCATAGAACTCGATGACAAAGGCAAGCCCAAGCGTATCGAACTCATCGAAAACGCCGTCGAGCAGGTCTCCCATTTTAATTGCTAGCTAATCTTAGAACCTTAAAGGCGTATAATCTGATAACAAGGAGTTGAGAAATGAAAAAGCCAACCGAAGAACACTTAGCTGACATCGAGAGTGGCATCACTAAGCTTATCCAGGCACAGGGTTGCATACTTAGGTCATTATTCATACTGCACAAACAGTCTATATTATTTACAAGAAGTGAACGATCTTTGACTGAATTCAAAGAGTCTTTAGAATCCGCCCATCGACGTATGGATCGCTCTCTCGTATCAATGTTTGGTGCAGTAACTGTGATCGGTATCGGTGCTTCGATGCTGGCCTTATATTACGCTACTCGGCACTCTTCCTTTATGATTACGTCCATAGGGTGTTTCATTTCAGTTTTTGTCCTTATCTTCTTTGGTTTCTTGGATTATCGCCGTTCAAATAGTCAGTTTCAGGCAGCTGAACAGAAATTGACACAAACAGAGAACATTGTAGACGGTGTTGGAGAAGAAATTGCAGCATCAACCAAAGAACTGGCGCAAATAGTAGCTGAATGGAAAGAGCTATTTCCTGACGACTCAGTAAGTGAGCCTAAATAGGAGGATTGAGCAACTTTTGAGAAGGGATTTGGCCCTCAACACAGGCCCTTCTTACAATTCTACTTAGCCTTCGCGTATTTTTTCCTTTCCCAGTTAATGTCTTCCTTGTACAATGCGAGACGTGCAAGGCCTGTATGGTAGTAATAAAATCCCTTAGTAGCTGCTTCATGGGTGGCTGGTGAGTACACCTTTTTGTCCTTATCATCTATAATTTCTTTAGTCTGTGCAGCATCATCGCTAAGTATGGCGTCGTGATGCTTCCTTAGTAGCGCTCTGAGAGACTTCACATTATTAATATTGCAAGCAATAAGATCGTCGAGAAGTGAGCCGAAACCTTCATCCTCCCCTCTATTCTGTGGCGGTAACTCTTCTGCGAGGACTTTCTCAAGGATATCAATGTTTAGTGGTTCGTCTGCCTCAAATCCGTCAAGTTGCTCAATATAAGTTCCACGTTCAGCTAATACACGTTCAAACTCAAGGTCAACAGTTTCTAAGAGAGCTGCTACACGATTGATCGCCCTCCGTAAAGGCTTGGGAACATGACTTTCACGCTTGTACTGAAGAGCATGTGATGCCTCTGCCCAAATATGTTGCGAAGCTGTACGTACCTGAATCTCAGCCTGCAAGCCTTGCAGTTCACTTAGGGTTGGCAGAACTAACCACTCAGCCTTCGGCCTAACCTGAAAATGTATGGATCCATAACCAAATTGGTCAGCTGAGAGTCGCTCTGTCGTATCCTCGATCTCTAGCACCTCGAAGAATTGCTGAACGATCTCGCGAACTTTTTCCTGGTCTCGCTTGAACAGTAGAACAATTCGGAGACCGGCGATATCTCCAATTTCTCCCAGATTCACGGGCATGATTTTGTCACGCTCGCATTTTTGAGAAATAGATTCCCATGACTTAACACGTGATTCGATCGGGAGCGCTAATATTATATGTTCTCGACGAAGTAGTTCAGACAGCTGGGTCGTGATTTCCTTACACAATTTATCATATTGTGAGTACTTCAAGTCATACTCACTTTTTAATATACTCATGTCATTTTTCATGATTCCAAACCTCGCATTCACATACCTCTAGAAGTTCAGTCCATAGCCTACAATATCTATACTCCTTCAACTCTTGGCCCTACTCTGCCACTCATCAGCCACAGCATACATCGTAATTATACCACTTGCTAGCTCAGTGAAGTTTGAGGATAGCTTTAGGCTTTATATAGCGACAGTGTAGCGGGGTGGAAAAGGATTCGGCTATGCTTTTATCCAAGCGAGTGGCTAGATTTGCGGTTTGAACTGAGCGAGTGGCTCAAACATTGCCCCCCACTCTAGACCATCCAGCCCTTTCCAATCATCAAGCGCTACTCGCTCTAGATAACCCTTAGGGCAAACTAGGACGACGAAGCTAGGCAAGATAGTTCCAGATAGCTTCCTAATCCACTTTCGTTCCACTTGTTGCGTTGCTACAAATCGTGCTACAAGTACCTCCATTTCCTGTGTGCCCCACACTCGAGAATACAAGCTCGGAAAATCGTCTCTGCCCGAGAGAGACTTGAAACGCTCAGCTCTGTTCTGTAGTACAATCTCCTGCGCCTTCGAATTTTGACACAAGTCGTATGCATACCACAGATGAAGAAAGTCAAGTCTATGCGTGATAAGTAAAGTAAATGATGACTTCGTCTCTAGGCATTCCACTGTCAAGATGCCGTAGGGCATTGTTGGAGATATAGCCTTCACTTTGTCTCCCTCAACAGTGGCAAGCTGTGAAAAGTCAGTCGCTCGTAAAAGTCCGCTTTTGTTTTGTTTGGCAAGTTCGTTCCACGAAATATCCTTACCAATTACTGGCAACTGACTGTGTTCAGTGCCTCCCATTGTGGCTCTCCAAATTCACTTGGTTTGGTTTGCTAATGGACTCAACCACTGAAACCATGACTGGTTATGTATATGAGACTAGCTCTCAACACCGAGCGCTTGTCTCAATGCTCTATATTGATGCGAATTCATGAACTCGGAAACATTTGAAGCAAACATTGGTTCGCCGACATATTCATTTTTTATTCTTTTAATTGCGTCTGCAATTCCTGCTTTCTGGGCAAGACATGCCATCTCTATATCAGATATATCCATATCTGGATTGTCTACCATAAACAGTTTCATTTCAAGCCTAACAATGAAATCAAGCAAAGCTCCTTCTGCGTGTACAGCTGCCCCTTCAGCCATTTCCAGTATTTCTGACGGTCTAACTGTTTGCTCCATAATATAATATTGAGCATCCAGCACACCGGTCGTGGCCAATAAAGAAACCTCGGTTCTAAATCTGTCGCGATAACCTCTCGCCAGCTCCAGGTAGTATTTGGTTGTATTAACTGCAATGAGAATAAAATTATTCTCTACACCACACGCTTCTAAAATTTCCGAGCCTAGATACACGTCATCTGCTGGAGTCTTTACCGCAGTTTCAAGTTCTCTACTAGTCTTATCCTTATAGGATTGCACTAAGTTTCTTAGAATGGCCGGACGGGTCTTGCCATCCTTATCCACATAATCACGAAACTTTTTATCTAAGTCTGGCTCCTTAGAGTCTAAGCCAAACAACCTTGCGCAAAAGGCTACTAGGCTATATTCGTCTGGCCTATGAGCCTTAATATACTCGCCTACTTCATTGTCGTACCACAAAAGGACATCAGGATATGCGGCAATAAACCAGAGCGGTACACCCAAAGGTCTATCTATCACTGGTACGAATCGTGATAGTGAGGATGTTGGCTGCGGACTCTTCTCTGGGGCCGCAATGACTCCTAGAGAAGGCACACCCTCTAGAAGTAGCGCTTCGCAATTGTAATAGAAATTTAGTGGGTGTATCTTATCTGGCACGAAGAATGCGTCAACAATCTCATTTGCTTCCTTCATTGAGCCCATTGATAGAAGTGATAGTTCTTCTTTACTCATTGAGCTTAGTATGTTTTCCCAGACTTTACTGTGCGTTTTCCTTATTCGCCCTAACATTTATGACTCCGTGTGCAGCGACTAATTCTCTAAACCCGCTGGCTGAGCTACTCATCAGGCAAAGTACACATCTTATTATATCACTAGTTCAGTGAAGTTTGAGGATAGCTTCACCTTCTGCAATCAGGATATATAGTTTGCGGCGCTTATGTTGCTCTCAAGTAAGGCTCTAATATTTCAGGAATCAATTCGGTCGAATTAGCTTCTATGTAGTTGCCTCGTTGTTGGCAGCAACCGTATCCTCAACAGAAATGACAGTATGACCTGGCCTTGACAAGTCTGCCGCACTATTGAGACGGTTGCCTATCCCTCAGCATCATTTTCAGCCTATCTTGCTTCTTTTTCTGTCGGTCTCGGAAAAAACTGAACGCAATCCCAATAAACAAAAAGACCCAACCTATATATAGCATAAAGTCCCATGTCGCCGGGATAACCTCAAATGCGGTAAACATATAAACCAGAAGGCAGACAGCCGAAACTGTTATGAATGGAACCGTTGCGACATGCCAGTGCATATATCTAAACCTGGCATCTTGAATCTCCTCTTGAATTCTTGCGATTTGGGGTGGAGTTAGTTCGTGGTCGGTTAAATCCCACCCGCACAGCGGACAAAACTTAGCATCCTCTGGAATTTTCTTATTACACAACGGGCACTTTTGCATTTTGAAGCCTAGTTTCTGACGCTGTTCGTTTCCCTTAGTTTGCGGCGTTTATGTTGCTCTCAAGTAAGGCTCTAATACTTCAGGAATTAATACTGTGCCGTCGGCTTGCTGATAGTTTTCCAGCACAGCGATGAGGACTCGTGGTAGAGCCAGTCCTGAGCCATTAAGCGTGTGAACAAGCTGGGGTTTGGCGCCAGGCTCAGGGCGATAGCGGATATTTGCCCGCCTCGCCTGAAAGTCACCGCAATTGCTGCAAGAACTGACCTCGAGCCATTCATCACAGCCAGGAGCCCACATTTCAATATCATATGTTTTGCAGGCGGCAAAGCCGAGGTCTCCGGTACATAACTGCACCACGCGGTGAGGTATGTCCAGCTTCCGACATATGTCCTCAGCATCAGCTACCAATTTCTCCAGTGCGTCGTCGGAGCTCTCAGGGTCGGTAACCTTGTAGAGCTCCACCTTATCAAATTGGTGCCCCCGCTTGATGCCCCTGGTGTCCGTGCCGGCAGCCATCTTCTCTCGACGGAAGCAAGGAGTATAGGCGACATAATGAAGGGGCAAGCTATCGGCACTTAATATTTCATCACGGTGAAGGTTAGTCAACGGCACCTCCGCCGTGGGTATAAACCAGAAGTCATCTTCTTCGTCGTGATATAAATTATCGCCGAACTTGGGTAAATTTCCTGAGCCGACCATACACTCTCGCTTTACCATAAAAGGAGGATAGATTTCTTTATAGCCGTGCTCGTTTACATGGGTATCGAGCATAAATGAAATAAGCGCTCGTTGGAGGCGTGCCCCCAGCCCTTTGAGAACATAAAACCTGGTCCCTGAAAGCTTTACTCCCTGCTGGAAATCTATTATGCCCAATTTTTCCCCCAGCTCCCAGTGAGGCAGGGGCTCGAAGGATAATTCCCTTGGTTTGCCCCAGGTACGCAATACCACGTTATCACCCTCGCCTCTCCCTAAGGGCACGCTGGGGTGGGGGATGTTGGGTAACTCCAGTAGCAGGGAATTAAGGTTAGCCTTAGCTTCTCTGGTCTGCTGCTGCAGGGAAGATACTTGCTCTCCCAATTGGCGCATCTGGGCGATGAGCTGAGGTGGTTTTTCCTTGCTTTGGCCCAGTTGTTTGCTTGCCTCGTTATGTTTGGCACGGAGTTCCTCGGTTTGACGAAGCAAGCTGCGATAACGTCCATCGATTTCAAGGATGCTATCGAGGGCAAAGCTATCGCCTCTTTTCTCCAGAGCCTGGCGAACAAGTTCCGGGTTTTCACGAATAAGCTTAATATCAAGCATCTTCAAGCTCTAAAGTAGTCAGTAGTCAGAATTCAGAATCCACCCCTTCCCTACTGACTACTGGCTACTGGCTACTGACTTCTGAATTCCTCCCATCTTAGGATTTGCCATAATTTGCCTTACTATTTTGTATTTTTACTCTTTTGTCTTCAGCTGGGGGAAAAGTATCACCTCTCGAACAGATTGCTGCCCAGCAAGCAGCATCACCAGGCGGTCAATGCCTATCCCCAGACCACCGGTAGGGGGCATCCCGTACTCCAGAGCCTGAAGAAAATCTTCATCGGCGATTTCCACCTCCTCATCGGCAACCTGTTCTTTTAGCTGCTGGCGAAACCTTTCCCTTTGCTCCAGGGGGTCATTAAGCTCGGTGAAGGCATTAGCAATCTCCATACCAGCCACAAAGCCCTCAAATCTCTCTACTAACCGGTCATCACCTCGCTTCCTCTTGGCCAGAGGTGACATTTCCACAGGATAATCCAGAAGGAAAGTTGGCTGAATAAGCTTTGGCTCGACAAAAGTGGAAATCAATTCGTCTATCAGCCTGCCCCTCCCTTTGCCTGGTTCGGCTTCCATTCCCATCTCTGTCATTCGTGTCCTCAGTGAATCAGCATCGGGATAATCTTCAAAATCAATGCCACAATGTTCTTTTATTGCCTCACGCAGGTAAAGTCTTTGCCAGGGGAGACCGAGGTCAATGGTTTTGTCGTTGCAAGCGAGCCTGGTATTACCCAGGACCTCCCGAGCTGTATGAACGAGCATCTCCTCAACCAATCTCATCATGTCATTGTAATCGCTGTAAGCTTGATAGCACTCAAGCAAGGTGAATTCCGGGTTATGTCTGACAGAAATGCCTTCATTACGAAAGGCACGCCCCACCTCGTAAACTTTGTCAAAGCCGCCTACCACCAGTCTCTTGAGGTGGAGCTCCAGGGCAATTCGCAGATAGAGGTCTTCACCGAGGGCATGATGGTGGGTGACAAAGGGGCGGGCCAATGCTCCGCCGGCATGGGGCTGAAGCACGGGAGTTTCTACCTCCATAAACCCTTGCTTATCGAGAAAACTTCTTATGGCGGTGATAATCTTGCTGCGCAAAGTAAAAATGCTTTTACTCTCTTCGTTGGAAATGAGGTCGAGATATCTCTGCCGATAGCGTTTTTCTACGTCCGCCAGCCCATGCCACTTCTCTGGCAGCGGGCGGAGGGATTTGCAGAGCATGGCGAGATCGGACACCTCCAGAGTGAGCTCTCCGGCTTTTGTCCGGAAGAGCTTCCCCTCTGCCCCGATAATGTCGCCAATATCAATATCCTGAAGAAATTCGTACCTCTCCCGGCCCAGAATGTCGTAGCGCAAAGAAAGCTGTATCTTCCCTGAGCTATCGCGAATATCAAGAAATGACAGCTTGCCCATAGAACGCTTGGACATAATACGGCCAGCCAGTGATATGTCCGGAGAGCTCTCCCCTTGCTGCTCAAAAAGAGTTATCGCCTCTCGAATGGTGTGGCTGGGACGATAGGAATGGGGATAAGGGTCTATGCCGCGAGCCCGAATTCTGCTCAGGCTATCCAGCCGCTGTTCAGTTATGCGTTCTAATCTTGAGGTCATCAGAAATCAAAAGCCCAAAATACACCTGAAACTGCAAAATTAACTCTTTCCTCCTCCTTCTCCACCTTTGGCAGATTCACCTGCTTCCAAAATCTCCTTAGCTTCCTCTGCCAGACGCTTGGGCACCATTATTTTCACTTCACCTAACCCATCAACTGTAATGCCGTAAATCAGACCAGCGCTCTCGTAGCTCAAAAGAACTGGTATACCTTCGCTCTCCAGCCGTCCCTTGATTATTTGCGCCTCCATGTACTTGGTAGTGCACACAGTAACCAATTGTTCGCTTGCGGACATAGTTCCGGCCTTCGTTTATTTTAGCAGAAACTCTTGGAGTATTGCTAAAACGATTGACATTGTATAAAATTTGCCCTGTTGCCCAAAAAGCTCTATCACAAATCTAAAGTTCTAAAGGAGGGAAGATGATTTGAACGCGCTTGGAAGACATCTGCTACTGGAACTAAAAATGTGCAATGAGGAGGTGCTAGATGACTTAAATTTTCTCAAAGATTGTCTTAACGAAGCTGCCATTCAAAGTGGCGCTACCGTAGTGGGCGAGTCCTTTTATCATTTCTCCCCTTGCGGAGTGAGCGGAGTGGTCAATATCGCTGAGTCGCATATTGCCATTCATACCTGGCCGGAATACGGGTACGCTGCCGTAGACGTTTTCACCTGTGGAGGTGATGTAGACCCGGAAAAGGCTGCCAGGTGGATAACAGAGAAGCTAGAGGCCAAGAATCACTCATTAATCGAGCTGCGCAGGGGGATTATGGAGGATAGCCCGGTCGAGTGTGCAAAATGAAAGATAGCGACCCTGATAAACATAGATGGTTCTCTGACTATATAAGTCCTGACCTTACTATGCTGCATAGCATTAAGGAGAGGATATATTCGGGGCGAAGTAAGTTTCAGTCCGTAGAGATTATTGACACGGGCAGCTTCGGCGTCTGTCTAGTCCTCGATGGCAAGATTCAATCCAGCGAGGCAGATGAATTTATTTACCACGAAGCTCTGGTACACCCAGCTATGCTTACCCACCCCCAGCCGGAGAGGGTGTTCATTGCTGGGGGAGGTGAGGGTGCGACCTTAAGGGAAGTCCTGGCACATAAGACGGTAAAAAAGGCTGTCATGGTGGATATTGATGAAGAAGTTGTAAGCCTTTGTCGCCGCTTCTTGCCCTCCTGGCACCAGAATGCCTTCGATGACTCCAGGGCAGAGCTTCATTTCGTCGACGCCAGAAAATACCTGGATGAAAGTAGCGACAAATTCGATGTCATCATCATTGACCTGGCTGACCCTTTAGAGCAAGGGCCAGCACGCTTGCTATACACCCAGGAATTCTACCAAATAGTCAAACAAAAACTAGGGCCCGCTGGCATTATGTCGGTGCAGGCTGAACCTGCTGAATGGAGGAACTTGGATAATTTCACCGCTATTGCCAATACCTTAGGGAAAGTTTTCCCGATAGCCCGCCCCTACCAGGTCCATGTGCCCTCTTTTCTAGGCTTATGGGGCTTTGTTGCGGCTTCTCAAAGCCTTGACCCCCATGAGCTGACTCCCGAGGAAATTGACACCAGAATTTCAACAAGAATATCAAAGAAGCTGAAATCCTACGATGGTCTTACCCATCAAGCCATGTTTACTATCCCCAAGCATATTCGCCAGCAGTTAGCTGCGAGCAAAAGAATCATTACTGACAAACAGCCTATCTCTGCCTATTGACCTGCCCGCACAAATTATTTCTCTGCCGTTTCTAACACCTTTTTACTAATTCCACCTGAGAAGTAACTGCTCACCCTGATGTTATGAGCAGGTCTTCGCTTTCTGTGCCCTTCAATCCTCTGGACCTTTTGCCTCTTCCTCGGCGGAACCCGCCACTATCTCTTCTCCTTTTGTAAGATACAGCTGGCTTGTGCTTGATTTCACCCGTGGCACTATTTTCCCACCACAATGAGGACAAAGCATCCCGACAGTTTGTCTCGAAGTTAAGATGATGCTGACAATTCCTACGACCGCCAGCGCTATTCCTACACCCATTACCACCCACCAAACTCTTTCCCCGAAGTCAGGCCTCCTTAGAAAAACGCCGAGGACTATTAGCGCAACACCCAGAACCACCCACACCAGCACCGTTAGGGTATCGTAATTTTTATAAGTCATGCTCCTACCTCCTGTCTTGGACTATAAATAAAGTAGCATCTATCGCCTGCGTTGTCTAGCCCCTATCGACTTCTCCAGAGGCTCAGGCACAGGACCACGATTAGCATATAATCAAGTATTCCTCCTTGGTGCCATAGGTAAAAGTCCCCTCTCCAGGGTGGTTACCGGACCTCGAAAGGTGCTGGAGATGGTGGGCTTACACTACGGCGCTGCCTCGAGCAGATTCCATGTGGCAAGCTCAGTCTCCGAGCCCACGGCGACCACTATGCTGTCGGACTTAAGCCCCACCGTGTGACCGACGCCGGCAGCGACTATGGGGATGTACTAAGGTTCAACCGCAAAGTTGGCGGTGATAGAGTAATTGCCGTTCATGGTGATGGTAGTTTCGGCAGCGTACACATCGGTGATGTTATTCACATCGCCAGTCCACTCGACAAATCGGTAGCCTTCCTCAGCCTCGGCTACCAAACTGACTATTGTTCCCTCGTCGTAGGTAGAAGTCCCCTCTCCAGGGGTGGTTACCGACCCTCCAGCGGTACTGGAGATGGTGAGGTCATATACCGTCACAAAGTTGGCAGTGATAGAGTAATTGCCGTTCATGGTGATGGTGGTCGAGGCGGCATAAACATCGGCGATGGTACTTACATTGCCAGTCCACTCGACAAATCGGTAGCCTTCGTCAGGTTGAGCGATAAGGTTGACCACCGTTCCTTCGTCGTAGGTAGAAGTCCCCTCTCCAGGGGTGGTTACCGACCCTCCAGCGGTGCTGGAGATAGTGAGATCATATACTGCCACAAAGTTGGCGGTGATAGAGTAGTTGCCGCTCATGGTGATGGTAGTTGTAGCAGCTTCGACATCGGCAATGGTGCCTATATCGCCAGTCCACTCGACAAAGCGGTAGCCTTCATCAGCCTCGGCCGCCAGGTTGACCACTGTTCCCTTGTCATAGGCAAAAGTCCCCTCTCCAGGGATGATTACCGACCCTCCAGTGGTACAGGCGATAGTGAGGTCATACTGCTTGACAAACTCGGGGGTGATAGAGTAGTCGCCGCTCATGTTGATGGTAGTTGTAGCAGCGTAGATATCAGCGATGGTGCCCACATCGCCAGTCCACTCGACAAACTGGTAGCCCTCCTCAGCCTTGGCCATCAGGTTGACCATTTCTCCATTGACATAGGTAAAAGTCCCTTCTCCAGGGGTGGTTACCGACCCTCCAGCGCCACTGGTAATAGTGAGTTTGCAAAAAGGTGGAGGCTGAAAACAGCCTACCATCCCCACAACTAAGGCTAACGTAACCAAAAAGATGCTAACTCTTGCCACGTAATGGTGTCTCCTCGAACTAAGTATTATCTTCATACTCCGCCTCCTCCGTAACAGTTCGGTTTTTCCAAAATCCTTGTCCTTCGACAGAGCTTCAGCGGGAGCTCAGCCGAACGCTCTGGACAGGCTCTTATTCTTTTGATGATATCATTTTACTTTCTTCTGATGCCTGTCGTATAGCATATCCTTTATCACACCTTTAGCCAGGACTTGTTTAAGACCGGACAAATTTCGAACCAGCATGAAAAGGTCAATAGCTAGTGCATAACGTACTAGCGGCAGTGAGGCTTCAAACAACCAGACAAACAGAGGTAACAGGGCAAATCCAATGAGTATGGCCGCCGTAAATTTACGGGTAGTAAAGAACGGAATAGCTATTATCGCCAGCGTAACAAGTATTGCCTCGGGGGCTAGCACGAGAAAGATACCTATAACAGTGGCTGAACCCCTGCCGCCCCTGAAACCTGCGAATACAGGGAAATTATGCCCCACTAGAACACTAAAACCAGTCCCAAAGACCCAGAGTTCCGGAATATCTAGAGCCTGGGCAATGAGTATAGCACCTGCCCCCTTCGCGACATCAATGAGACCGACAAAAACGCCTTCATGAGTACCAATTTCACGCATAACATTAGCGCCACCCATGTTGCCCGAACCGATGTTCCGAATATCTATGCCTTTTCTCACGCGAGACACGATGTAGGCTGTAGGAATGGAGCCTAAAAGATACCCGATGATTATGCTTGGAATACCTGGTAGCATGTCTTCACCCAGCTAGGTGGCGGATTATCTGTCTCCAAGCACGCTAACAACAATGAGACCAGGTCCTGTGTGCGTGCCGATAACAGGGCTTGTGCGTGAGAGGTAAATAGGAACTTGAGGATACTTTGAGTGAAGCCTCTGGACCAACCTGTTGGCCTCGTCTAAGTCAGTGGCATACTCTACAGCTAACCCCTCAACGTTGCCAAAGCTTGTGACAAGGTTGTACAGGTGGTCTATCGCCTTAGCTCGGGAGCGTTCCCGAGCTAAGGGATGCACCTCACCATCCTTAATGCCGATGATTGGGTTTACCTTGAGCAAGGAACCAAGAAAGGCTTGCGCTTTTCCGATGCGCCCGCCGCGTTCCAGGTATTCAAGGGTATCAAAGGCAGCATACATATCTACCCGGCCCATGGTGTGACGGGCCGCATTCAGCACTTCATGAAGGCTAGCCCCACTTTGGGCTGCTTTGGCAGCAGCAATTGTTATGAAACCCTGTGCCATAACCGCCCATTGCGTGTCCAGGACCTCTACACGACATCGCTTCTTCATCAACCCTACGGCTTGTAACGCCACCTGATAGGTGGCACTGAGCTTGGAAGTTACACTGGTAACCACGATTTCGTTTGTTTTTTCGGCAAGCTTATCGTAGGCATCGGCAAAAGCCCCTGGTGGTGGCACAGATGTCGCAGGCAAAACCTTGGTGGTCCTTAGCTTTTCATAGAACTGGTCAGGATTCAGGTCGAGACTATCTCGGTAGAGGTCCGTGCCAAAGCGGACAACGAGTGGGACCACTGTAATCCCGAACTCCTCAGCTACCTGAGGGGGCAGGTCGGCAACACTATCAGTCACAATAGCTACATTAGGCACGGATATTATCCTCTCCTCCACCAAACAACCCAGACAATATCATTTTGCGGCCGCACGGGACTAGAATAATCCGGGTCGTCTGTGGATATGATGCTGCTTGCTCATAAACTGCGCGAGGGAATGACACCACACGGGAGCGGGCTACCAGTGCGAGGGGAGCCATTAGTCCAGCTACGATATTACCTCCAGTCAGTTAGTTCGGCCTTTGCCAGCATACTTCCAAGTGCCACTAACCATAGCGAAAAGGCGATTCCCACGCCTAAAATCCACCAGCTTAACGTATCCTCCTGCTGGATATCCCCTATGACCATTTTGGACAATAGGTAAAGAAGACCAATCCCAGCCGCTGCTAGCATGGAGTGTGCCACTACACGCCAGCCTTTTCGTGTTAGAAGCTTGTTTATAATCATCGCTCCCTCCTTGCCCTTCTATTGATATTATAATCCAAGGAGAACATCCTGAAAAGTGGAGGAGAAAGCAGGTCGTTTTGAATTGACAGTTTATAATTCAAGGGATAGGATTCAATGGATGGAGAAAATCGAGACAGAAACGAGAATCCGATGCAGGCTGAGTTGATATACAATCCTTCTGGTGGACAGGTGGTCATCAGGCACGAACTTGATAATGTGGTTGCCTTTTTAGGGCGCTACGGGTGGTCTGCTAACTTACGAGAGACCAGCAAACCGCTGGAAGCAACCCAACTAGCCCGCCAGGCTGTCAGCAGAGGTGCCAGGGTAGTTATTGCCGTTGGCGGCGATGGCACTGTTAACGAGGTAGCAAATGGATTGGTGAACACCGATGCGGCGCTGGGGGTACTTCCTGTAGGGACAACCAACTCGTGGGCATTACAGATGGGTATCCCATCCCTGAACCCCGTGCTTCCGGGCACCCAGGCAGTCAGGATGATTGCTTCTCTGGAGGAAAAAATTGCACACACGTTACCGGCTAACTACTATCGAAAAGTGTTGTTGGACGCTGTTCGAGTGCTCGTAGAAGGGCGCACCGTTGCTGTTGATACGGGTGAACTCTGCGGTCGCCACTTTTTAATGTGGGCGGGTATTGGACTTGATGCCGCCGTCGCGAACAGTATATCGCTGAAAGAAAAAAGGGCATTGGGTTCCTGGGCGTATGTGCTCCCGACAATTGAGTCAGCTTATCGATACCCCAGTGCCGATGTCTGTCTGAATCTGGACGGGAAGGTGGTAAAGGTCAGCACGCCATTAATCGTCGTTAGCAATATTCAAGTTTATGGAGGTGTGATGGCTATTGGGGCTAGGGCTTGTGTGGACGACGCCAGGTTAGATGTGTGTATTTTCAAGGGAAACGGTTTCTTCACCTTTGTGCAGCACGCCGTGAAGGTGCTCTCGCACAGGATTCTCCAAGACCCGAATGTGGAATACTACCAGTGTCGTGAAATAGTCGTCGAGTCACCGCACTCGTTGCCGGTTCATTTGGACGGTGAGCCTTTTACCAGGACACCAGTTGCCATCCATACCGTGGCCTCATCACTGAGGGTGATAGTGCCGAAGATTGTGCCGACTAATTTATTCAAGTCGTCAACTTGCTCTTCATACCAGTAAGAATTTCAGAGCAGAGAGGGGTGGATGGGGCTGTTCATCTGAATGTCGGCTCAAGAATCACCTGCAACCTCATGCAGTGCACGGCGGTAGCTTTCATAGGTTCTAGCATCGAAGAGAACAAACACGACATCTTTAAGGAATGTCGCTTGCTCCTTAAGAAACGAAACGACGGTGCTTACTGCTATTTTTGCCGCTTCATCCACGGGATAGCCATAGGCTCCGGTGCTTATAGAGGGGAAGGAAATGCTGGCCAATTTGTTCTCGGTAGCTAATTTCAGGCACTCGTAGTAGGCGCTTCGTAAAAGCTCAGCTTCATTTCTGCTGCCACCATGCCAGACAGGACCAACGGTATGTATCACATACTGTGCTCTGAGATTTCCCCCCGTGGTGATTAAGGCTTTGCCTGTGGGCAATCTTCCTTGCTGGGCAACGATTTTCTTACATTCCTCTAATATTGCTGGCCCCCCGGCCCGGTGTATTGCTCCATCCACTCCTCCTCCGCCCATTAAGCTGGGGTTGGCAGCGTTAACGATGGCATCGGTAGCTTGCCCGGTGATATCCCCCTGGACAATAGATACTTTTGTTTTATTGACCGTCACCTCCATCTTCCCTCCTTGCTCTGAAATAATCTGGAGTGCCTAGACATTAAATAAGAAGGTCACTACGTCTCCATCCTGGATGATGTAATTTTTGCCTTCTGTCCTTAGCATACCTCTTTTCCGCGCCTCAGCTAGATTGCCGCAGCTTTCCAAGTCACCATAGCTTATAACCTCAGCTCGGATAAATCCCCTTTCCATGTCGGAGTGAATCTTTCCTGCTGCTTTTGGTGCCGGAGTTCCACCGGGGATGGTCCAGGCCTTTAGCTCGGAGGAAACTGTGGTAAAGAAGGAAACCAGACCCAGAAGACTATAGGAAAGGTCAATAACCCGGTCAAGCGCTGGTTTGCTCAGCCCCATAGCTTCACGGAATTCCTTGGCTTCGTCGTCGCTGAGCTGGGCTAGCTCCATCTCCAGCTTGCCACAAAGGGCTACCACGGCAAACTGGGGGTAAAGGGAACTTATCTCACCTTCCAATTGTGAGGCCTGTGGTATTTGCTCCTCTCCTGTATTAAGGACTACCAGCATGGGTTTGGCGGTAAGAAATTGATAGTTGGCTAACATTTTGAGTTCTTCATTAGCCAGGCCTTGTAGTCTTATTGGTATTTCCTTCTCTAACTCCGCCTTAACCTTTTGAAGCAAAAGTTGCTCCTTTAAATAGGACTCGCGCTCTGCTGCTTTAGCTCCTTTTAAGCTTGTCTCCAGTTTGTCAAGCCTTCTCTCCATAATAGCTAAATCGGAAATAGCGAGTTCTAAATCTAAGGAAGCTATGTCTCGTTTCGGCTCTATGCTTCCTTCAAGATGGGGAACCTTGTCATCTTCAAAAGCCCGGACTACCTGGAGCAGGGCATCGGCAGTAGTCAAGTAGTTCAAGAGTTCTCCCCCTGCTCCTTCCTTGCCGAAGCCCTTGAAGGAACCGGCAATATCTGTGTAACTCACCTCTGCGGGAACAATCTTTTTGGGCTGGAATATGCCTTCCAGCACTGATAGTCGGGAATCGGGCACCTTGGCCACGCCGGTATTGGGAGCCAGGGTAGGGGAATAAGCGGCAACTTCAGCCCTGCCTCTGGTCAGGGCATTAAAGATGGTCGTTTTGCCGCTCTCAGGTATCCCGATAATGGCAACCTTCATGATTATATCCTAGCATATTTTGCTTTGAGCTTCTGCCAGGGAAAGTCAGCGCTGTGATAGAATACTAGATAATACTCCATGAAAAATTCGCTTGAGTATGTCTATATATGGTAGGTGAAGCACTTTCGTAACAAAATAAAGGGAGAAGAAATGTCAATCGAGAAGAAGCGTGGTAGATTCTTAAGTATCTGGTTGATTCTTCTGCCCATTGCCAACACAGTGATATTACTTTTGTGTTGGATAGTAATGTTCATTCTTGGTATGCAATCGAAGGTTTTTGGATACGATTGGGGGGGTATAGTCACCCTGGCCATTATCCCTATTGTCCCTATATTGAATATCGTCTTTAGCGTTGCTGTCTGGAAATGGAAAAGGTGGGGTGTCTTTGGTCTTGGTGTCATGTCAATAGCGGCTTCTGTCATAAGCTTGTGTTCATTCTATTTTTTCTACCTTGCCCCCGTCGGACTTGTGGGAATAATTGTACTGGTGAAACTGGTGCGTCCAATCTGGAAGCATTTTGAATGAAGGAGACAGTTGCTCAACAATAAACAATGCTGTGATAGAATACAAGGTAAATGCTCTACATTCTTTATGGTCTGGATGATTTCTCCCTTAATCAAGCTGTGGGGAGAATTAAAGCTGACCTGGGTGATTGGGAAATGCTAGCGACTAGCACCACCAACTTAGAGGGTCAGCAGCTGACTTTAAGTGAACTTAGAAATAAATGTGGTGCCGCTCCTTTTTTATCTTCACATCGTCTGGTTATAGTTGATGGCTTATTAGGGCGTTTTGAGGTAAAACAAAGCAGACCACGGTCTGGCAAAGGCAAATCTGGAAACGGGCTGGGGGAATGGGAAGGCCTGGCTTCTTACATCGAGCAGATGCCGGAAACGACTGTGCTGATGCTGGTTGATGGGGAGATGAAGGGTCATAATCCTCTATTAAAGAAGCTTTCACCGTTGGCTGAAGTAAGAACTTTCCCCTTGTTGCGAGGTAAGGATTTAAAGGCCTGGATACAACAACGGGTAAGGAAAGAGGGCGGCGATATCACCCACCAGGCCGTGAATTTGCTCGCTGAACTCATAGGTGGAGACTTATGGGCGATGAATGGTGAAATCCAGAAGCTGCTTCTTTATAGCCAGGGGCGCCCTAGCAGTGAAGATGATGTTAGACAACTGGTAAGTCATATCCAAGAGGCTAACATCTTTGCTCTGGTGGATGCAGTAGCCGAAGGCCGAACCGAGTTAGCCCAACGGATACTTCATCGGCTGTATGATGATGGTGTGGCGCCAACGTATATCCTGGTCATGATTACCAGGCAATTCCGCTTGATAGCTCAAGCCAGAGATTTGGGACCAGGACTGTCCCGCCTGCAGATTCAGGATAGGTTGGGGCTGAAATCAAGCTATAGCTTGGATAAAACGCTCGGCCAGGCCAAATTGTATGATTTTGAGGGCGTAAAACGGGCTTACGATAAGCTTTTGGAAACCGACTTAGCCATCAAAACTGGCAAATATAGCGATAAATTAGCTATCGAACTCCTGGTAACCGAACTTGCCTGCCTGAATCCGTGAGTGAAGGTCCTGGGCTCTCTCCCTGTCATCCTGAGCGAAGCGAAGGATCTCAGCTTGCCGAGATTGCTTCGTCGCTTGCGCTCCTCGCAATGACGAGGGGAATGTGTCATTGCGAGGAGCGACTTGTTGGGGCGTGGCAATCCCTTACTAGGTGTCATCCTGAGTATAGCAAAGGATCTCGGCAGGGGTATGCGGGGGGCTATTCTAGAGACACAATACCTCGTTTATGGTAGGCTTAATTAGTATTGTGCCCTGGAATCGCAAAGGAGGTTCAGCATGAAAGCATGTGAAGGACGAATTGGCCGGGTTTTCGTGATACGGCTGGAGGATGGAGATGTTGTGCCCGAATGTATCGAGCGTTTTGCCGAAGAAAAGCGGGTGTCTGTGGGACAGGCTATTCTAGTGGGTGGGATTGGAGGTGGCGACGTCGTTGTCGGCCCGAGGCGTTCGGAGGAGAAGCGACCAGAGCCCATGCTCCTGCCTATTGATGGAGCGCATGAAGTGGTGGGGGTGGGTGTGCTCGCCCCCGGTGAAGATGACAAACCGGTTTTACACATCCATGCTGCGCTGGGGCGAGCAGGGCAGACCATGACTGGATGCCTGCGGCATGGCGTCACCACCTGGCTTGTAGGAGAAGTCATCATCTACGAAATCCTCGGCGCAAAGGTGGTGCGTGTTCAGGACAAGCAGAGCGGCTTCGAGCTTCTGGAGCCTGGGAGCAATCAGTGAAGAATTCTGTGGACATAATACCTGATTTGTAGTAGGCCTAATTGGTATGGTGTCCCTGGAATTTCCTAACATTCAGTGTGGGAAGTCAAGCTTTCTGGGGTTTTTGTCCTGGTCCATGAGTTTCCAATGCAGCATACAGCCCAAGATATTCCTTAAGATCTCTACAAACAAGGACTGGCTTGTCAAAGTGGGTAAGTTCTTTAACTATTTGGACGACGCTTGTATTCGGATCAACGACAATAAGTTCTTTCAAATGGCTTTTGCAGAAGGCTTCGAGGAATAGTTTCCTAATATTGAAATCTGTAGGTGCAAAGGAGTATCCAACCACAACTAGGCGTTTGCAAGTAGAGAGTTCGTTATAGGCTTGTCTCCAAATGTCTGAAAAGACTGGATGCTGGTAGAATTGCTCCTTGTACAGGACTGGTGTGATAATTAGCGGCTTCAATAGCCAACCTCGAAGGTCAGGCGGCGCAACGAACCACCAGCGAGCTTGTACCATCAGTACCTCTCGCAACTTCTCTTCGGGCAATTCCATATCTGAAGGATCAAAGGACGGATACTTGCGAATGGGGAGATATTGAAACCAATTTAGTGAGCCATGTAGCTTCAAAATTTTCCAAGAGTAGAGCTTGTTTTCGGGGTGATCATAAAACCGATCTCCATTGACGTATGTAGATAAGCCGGCTCGCTGAAGCTGAACTTCGTCAAATTTGATACCATAGGCCAAAGGTCGATTCCAGTTGTAATGACTATATGGCAGTTCACCATCTGGGATTTCTTCTTGCTCATGAGAGCCTTCAAGAAGAGACTGCGGGATGTTAACCTTCACACCAGAAGCACTCTCGATCACAGTCTCGAGGATGCAATCGTAGTTAAGAGTTAGAATGATTGGCTGCTCTCGATACACTGCTACTCCTAACTGTCTCATCAAATCTGATTTAATGGCAAAATTTTCAAACTCCGCCAGATATTCGGCTAGGAACGACTCCAGCAGGAATTCAATTCCAGCGAGTCGCGCATACTCGTTGTAGTCTTCTGAACACTCTGCCTCGTTTTGCTGAAGTTGCAGCATGGTGAAGCAATCCTCAAGCCCAAAAGGTTCATTCCGCAGGTCTCCTTCACTCTTCTTCCAAAAGTGGGAAATGTAGTCATACACAGGAGCAATTCGCTCTGAATAAACTTTACCGCTAAATTTATCGCTCTGTAGCGCCATCTGAAAGAAATTGTTAGCAAGCGG
>Ga0315549_1000608_pt1 | contig 41949 bp, 31 predicted proteins | sample SalMarSW160200MG_FD_203101 | JGI IMG/M metagenome (GOLD analysis project Ga0315549, IMG submission 203101) | Salt marsh sediment microbial communities from the Plum Island Ecosystem LTER, Massachusetts, United States - Salt Marsh Sediment SW1601-200 ...
CTCTGCTTCTTCGGCGACGGCGCGGCCAACACCGGCCCCTTCCACGAGGCGCTGAATATGGCCGCCATCTGGACGCTCCCGGTGGTGTTCGTGTGCGAGAACAACCAGTACGCCATGTCCTTCTCGGTGAAGAAGGCCTTCGCCATCGAGCGCATCTCCGACCGGGCTGCCGCCTACGGCATGCCGGGCGTGACGGTGGATGGCAACGATTTGATGGCGGTGTACGAAGCGGTGAGCCAGGCGGTGAAACGGGCGCGGGAAGGAGAGGGGCCGTCGCTGATTGAGAATGTGACCTATCGCTGGCGCGGCCACTCCAAGAGCGACGCCAACCGCTACCGCACCCGCGAGGAGATCGAGGCCTGGAAGCAGAAATGCCCCATCAAGCGCTTCCGCGCCCATCTGATCGAGGAGGGGGTGCTGACCGAGGAAGAGACCGACCAGATTGAGCAGGAGGCCTATGCCGCGATTGACGCGGCCGTGGCCTTCGCCGAGGCCAGCCCGGAGCCCGCTCTCGAGACCATCGAGGAAGGGGTGTACGCCTGATGCGGGAACTGGGCTGCCTGATTGGTCATTTGTCATTGGTCATTGGTCATTCTCCAGGGATGTACGCCTGATGCGGGAACTGAGTTACGCGGAAGCGATTCGGGAGGCGCTGCGGCAGGAGATGCGGCGCGACGAGCGGGTCTTCATCATCGGCGAGGACGTGGGCGTCTACGGCGGCGCTTTCGGCGTGACGCTGGGGCTGGTCGAGGAGTTCGGCGAGGAGCGGGTGATTGATACCCCCATCAGTGAACTGGGCATCGCCGGCGCGATCACCGGCGCGGCGCTGACCGGGATGCGGCCCGTCGGCGAGATCATGTTTATGGACTTCACTACGCTGGCCGCCGAACAACTGGTCAACCAGGCGGCCAAGATCCGCTTCATGTTCGGCGGCAAAGCCAAGGTGCCCTTCGTGCTGCGCACCCCGGCCGGATCGGGCACCGGTGCAGCGGCTCAGCACTCCCAGAGCCTGGAAAACTGGTTTGTGCACGTCCCCGGCCTGAAGGTGGTGATGCCCAGCACTCCCTACGACGTCAAGGGACTGCTCCTGGCCTCTATCCGCGACGATAACCCGGTCATCTTCGTCGAGCACAAATTGCTTTACAAGACCAAAGGACCTGTGCCTGAGGAATCGTACACCATCCCGCTGGGCACCGCCGAGGTGAAACGGGAAGGCCGGGACCTGACCATCGTCGCCACCTCGATTATGGTCAAGCGCTCGCTGAACGCGGCGGAGCAACTGGCCCAGGAGGGCATTGAGGCGGAGGTGGTGGATCCGCGCACGCTCAAGCCACTGGATGAGGAGACGATCATCCGCTCGGTGATGAAGACCAGTCGAGCGCTGATCGTGCACGAAGCGTGCAAGACCGGCGGTTACGGAGGAGAACTGGCGGCCGTCGTCGCCGGTAGCGAGGCTTTCGACTACCTGGACGCCCCCATCGTCCGGCTGGCAGGGCGGGATATGCCCATCCCCTATAACCGCACGCTGGAGTACCACACCGTGCCGCAGGTCGAAACAATCGTCGAGGCTGCCCGCCAGCTGGCGCAGGGCCTGTCCTGAGCCAGGTCGAAGGAGAGAATGTAGCATGGCCGTCCCGGTCATTATGCCCAAACTGGAGATGGCCCAGGAGACGGCGACCGTCGTCGAGTGGCTCAAGCAGGAGGGAGAGCACATCGAGAAGGGCGAGCCGCTGCTGACGGTGGAGACGGACAAGGTCACGCTCGAAATCGAGTCCCCCGCCTCAGGCATCCTGGCGGGCGTTCGGGCGGAACCCCAGCAGGTAGTGCCGGTCACAGAGGTCATCGCCTACATTCTCCAACCAGGTGAAGAACTGGACGAATCAGCGAGGCAGCGAGTCAGCGAATCAGTGACTCCTGTTGCGCAACGATTGGCTGCCTCGGTCGGCGTGGATTTAAGTACGGTGAAAGGCACCGGGCCGCGTGGAAGGATTACAAAGTCGGACGTGGAGGCTGTCCTGAGCCTGCCCCGAGCCTTCGGGCCGAGGCCCCTCAGTCCGAGGGCGAAGTCGAGGGGCGAAGCCGAAGAGGCAGCGCTGGCGGCTACTGCCCGCCCCACGGTCGAACCGCTGCCCGGGAAGGTGCGCGCCACGCCCGCCGCCCGGCGCATCGCCAGAGAGCGCGGGGTGGAACTCGCGGCCGTGAACGGAAGCGGCCCAAAGGGACGTGTCCAGGCCGCCGATGTGCTGGTGTTGGCCCTCACCCCCGGCCCCTCTCCCGAAATCGGACGAGGGGAGAACGTGATACCGCTGCAAGGGATGCAGCGCACCATCGCCGAGAGGATGACCGCCAGTTACCAAATGACCCCCCACGTCACCTTCACTGTGCGGGTGGATATGAGCGCTTTCGAGAAAGCACGGGCGCGGCTCAATGCACGAACGGAGGCCACCGGGCAGTCCCACGTCTCGGCCACGGCGCTTATCGTCAAGGCGGTGGCCTGGGCACTCCAGCACCATCCCTGGCTGAACAGCACCCTTCGACGGCGCTCAGAGCAAGCCCTGCGCGATGAGGAGATTCACCTCCTGCCCGAAATCAACGTCGGCGTGGCGGTGGCGCTGGAGGAGGGGTTGATCGTGCCGGTGGTGCGCCAGGCGGACCGCAAGAGCGTGGCGGAGATCGCCGCCGAGGTGAACGACCTGGCAACCCGCGCCCGCGAAGGGCAATTGATGCCGGCCGACGTCGCCGGAGGCACCTTTACCGTCTCCAACCTGGGGCCGTTCGGCATCGAGCAGTTCACCGCCATCATCAATCCGCCGCAGGCGGCTATTCTGGCGGTGGGAGCCACCCGGCCGGAACCGGTTGTTGACGAAGCAGGACAGGTCGTCGTGCGCCCGGTGATGCGGATGACCCTATCTGCCGACCACCGCATTGTGGATGGGGCGGCGGCCGCCCGTTTCTTGACCGATCTACGAGAGGCGCTGGAAGCACCGGCGTTACTCTTGTGGTAGGAGCACACCGATGCCAGAGATAGCACTGACCGTCCGCAACAAAGTGGGCCTGCACGCCCGGCCCGCCGCGCTGTTCGTTCAGACCGCCAAGCGGTTCAGTTGCGACATCAAGGTCACGCACGATGAGCGAGAAGCGAACGCCAAGAGCATCCTGAACGTGCTGACGCTGGGAGCCAACCAGGGAGCGGTGCTCACAATCCACGCCGAAGGAGAGGATGCCGGTCAGGCCCTGGCAGCGTTGGAGGCGCTGGTCGAGGACAACTTCGGGGAGGAGGAATGAAGACTCTACAGGGCATCGCCGCCTCGCGCGGAATCGCCATTGGGCCGGCCTTTCATTTCCAACGGGCCGACCTTTCTTTTGAGCGCTGCACGGTGGAGGACCCGGCCGCCGAGTGGGCCCGCTGCCAGGCCGCGCTGGAGACGGCCCGCGAGCAACTGGCCGACGTATACGCCAAAGCGGAGGCCGAGTCCGGGGAAGAGCAGGCCGTCATCTTCCAGGCCCACGCGCTGATGCTCGAGGACCCCGAATTGCTGGAGGCAGTGCAGACCGCCATCGAGGAACAGTGCACCAACGCTGAATCCGCGCTGAGCGACGCCGCCGAGATGTACGCGCAGATGCTGGAAGCGCTGGATAACGAGTACCTCAGCGCCCGCGCCGCCGATGTGCGCGACGTCGCGACCCGTGTCCTGCGCATCCTCCTCGGCGTGGCCGAATCCCCCACCGCCGGGCTGGCGATCCCCTCCATCGTCCTGGCTCGCGACCTGACCCCCTCCGACACGGTGCTGCTGGATAAGTCGCTGGTGCTGGGCTTTTGCACCGCCGAGGGGGGCGCGACCTCTCACACGGCCATCCTGGCCCGTGGGCTGGGGCTGCCCGCCATCGTGGGCACCGGCCCGGACATTCTGGATACGCCTGCTGGCGCGACGCTGGTGCTGGACGGGAGCGACGGGACGCTATTGGTGGAACCGGACAAGGAGACGGTAGCGAGGTGCCGGGCACGACAGGCGGCTGCTGCCACGGTGCTGACGCAGGCCCGCCAGGTAGCCCACGAGCCTGCCGTCACCCACGACGGCCACCGCGTCGAGGTCGTCGCCAACGTCGGCAACGTGGAGGGGGCACAGGCGGCGTTGGAGGCTGGCGCAGAGGGCGTGGGCCTCTTCCGCACCGAGTTCCTCTACCTGGAGCGGTCGTGCCTGCCCGATGAGGAGGAGCAGTACCGCGCCTACCGTGCCGTCGTGGACGTGTTCGGCGACCAGCTGGTCATCCTGCGCACACTGGACATCGGCGGCGACAAGCACCTGCCCTACCTGGATCTGCCCCGCGAGATGAATCCCTTCCTGGGCCTGCGGGCCATCCGGCTGTGCCTGGCGCGGCCCGAACTGTTCAGGCCACAACTGCGGGCGGCGCTGCGGGCCGGGGCCGGGCGCCACCTCAAGCTGATGTTCCCGATGGTGGCGACGGTCGCCGAGGTGCGGGCAGCCCGGGCGGCGCTGGAGGAATGTCGCGCCGAACTGCTGGCCGAGGGGCAACCAGTGGCGGAGGAGATGGAGGTCGGCATCATGGTCGAGATCCCCGCCGCCGCGCTGCTGGCAGATCACCTGGCGGCCGAGGTAGACTTCTTCTCCATCGGCACCAACGACCTGAGCCAGTACACGCTGGCGGCCGACCGCACCAACGCATCCGTTGCCGCGCTGGCCGATGCCTTCCACCCCGCCGTGCTGCGCCTGGTGCGCGACGTCATCGCCGCCGCCCATGCGCAGGGCAAGTGGGTGGGGCTGTGCGGCGAACTGGCCGGCGAGCCACTGGCGATCCCCATCCTGCTCGGCCTGGGACTCGACGAGTTCAGCATGACCCCGCCCGCCATCCCCCTGGCCAAACAGGTCATCCGCGCCCTCACGCTGGACGAGGCACGGGAGGTGGCCCAGGCCGTGCTGGAACTGGACAGCGCCGGCGCGGTACGGGCGTTGGTGCATGAGCGGGTGCCCGCGGCCAACGTGGAGTAGTTCCTGGCATGGAGCGATACGCTGGATAGGGCTAACGCCCTTCCCCAACATCCCCTATTTGCGGCCCCTGACCGCCGTGAAGGCTCTCCGCACCTTCACGGGGGCATTCCTGGGCAGGAGTATGACCAGATGGTTGCGGGCACGCGAGCAACCCACGTAGAGCAGCCGGATCATATCATCCCACTCGGGCGGCCAGCGGCGTACATCCGCCAGAATGACCACGGCGCGCTCCAGCCCTTTGAAATCATAAATCGTAGTGCAATAGACCTGGCCTCGTGGGGACGGCCAGATATCAGTCAACAGCGGCCCTTCGCTAGCACTGCCTTGCAAAAGCCGGTCCCTGCTCAGCGCCCGAGGTGTGAGCACGACAATCTCGTCGGCGGGGACCTGCTCGTCCACGGTCAGCCGGCGCAGAACATCTTGTAGGGTGAGGCACAGGCTTTGCGGATCATCGTAGGAGATCACTTCCACCTGCTGGCCCAGAGGGCCACGGGCGGTGGGAGAGACCTCGGCCTCGTAGAACTTCACGACCATCTGATGGATGTTCTGGGTGTTGCGGCAGTTCACTGTCAGAGAATAGGGTGGCTGCTGGATGGGGAACGTGCCGTGCCGCACATAGAGGCGCTGGTTGTCGTCGAAGAAGATGTAGAGAATGCCGTGATCGGGGTCACGGAGTAGGGTTTGCAGTGGGATCCACCAGTCCTCACGAAAGTCCTGCCCCTCATCCATGACGATAGCGTCGTAGCGGATGCCCAGGGCGTCGGCGGCGTCCATCAGCGCCTCGGGCAGTTGTTGGTTAAAGAATGTGTCATTATCCCGTCTCACCGGCAGCACGCCAGCCCGCCGGGCCAGATCATAGCACAAGGCATGGAAGTTGGCGATGTCGAGGTTGGGAGATGGCTTCAACCGGGCCCGCAGATCGGCAGCCAGGTGCTTGTTGAAGCAGGTGAGCAAGACCCGGAATCCCTGGCGGGCCAGGCGACTGGCCTTTTCGACCGCCAGCATGGTCTTGCCCGACCCGGCACAGCCGCAGATGGCTGCCCGACGCTGCCGGTTGAGCGCGTCGAGGATCATATACTGCTGCTCGGTGAGGCGGAGGAGCTGTTCTCCCTCCTGGACGAACTTGCCCCACAGGGCCGGGCGCAGTTCCCGGGCCTTACCCAGGAGGTCCATAAGGGCCTGGAGTGCCTCTTCACCGGGAGCGGTGTCACGCTGGCTCTCCTGACCGCGCCAATAAGCCAGGGCTCGGCCGACCCATCCAGACAGGTCGGTCAAGTCGGTGGCGTCGAGGATGATCTGACGCGGCTTATCCGGACCCAGCGATATCTCACCAACGACGACGTCGGGGAGGGCAATGGCATGGCCGACGTTGATGTGGTAACGAGGCATGTTTGGCATGCTCTGGAGCTGCTCCTGCAGCGCATACTTACTGTACCGCACCTGAACAAAGGGGGCCCTGATTTTGTGGGTCCGACCGTACCGGTCGGTGCTGGTCCAGTAGCCGGTGCGAGGATCGTAGCCGATACCGCCGCCCTTGGCTTCCAGGACCAGGATGCCACGCCGGGGGTGGGCGATGACGAAGTCGGCCTCCCCGTCGCGGGGACGGCCCTCGCCATCCAGCGACAGCCAGGCGACGCTGTGAAAGACAATATAGTCGTTATCCAGACCGTCGCGGAAGGCCTTATAGAGCTGCCGCTCGGCGTCGCTCTCGGTGTCTGGACTGAGTTGGTTGGGGTACATACGGGCCACAGGCCGGTTTCCTCCTACGTATTCGTTTTCTCCGTCCGCGAGCAGGCTCAAATCGTAACACTTCCTGCTACTCTGTTCAACCACTCCTCTTCCGAGGCATTGGCGCTCACCCGCGCCGACCCACACTCACTCACGTCAGGTAGACGCCCGCGGCCGTGTCGAAGGCCTCCTCCGGCGTGCCGTAGAAGTCGCCCGACGGGAACATGGCCAGTTCGTACTTCTCGTTGCTGTAGGTGTAGAAGGCAAAACCCCAGCGCTCCTCGTCGCCGAAGTAGCGCAGGCGACACAGGTGCGTGGGCCTGTTGCGCAGCCGCTCCAGGTACTCCTCCCGGCTCTCGGGCCAGTCGGGCGGAGGCCAGCCGGGCGAGTCGACCGGCTCGGTATAGGCGTCAATGTAGCAGAACTGACCTCGGAAGCGAAACTCCAGGCGGATGTACTTCTCAGCGAAGTGTTGCTCAGCATAGCGCCGGATGCGCTCCTCGGTCCGGCGCCTGACGGCCTCGGGGATTTTGACCCCGCCTGCATCCGGGTCACGCACCCAAACTCTTCGTGGCATGACAAACCTCCCGTCAGTTCAAAGCGTATAGCGCTCCTCGATCTCCTGTGCCCGAAGTATCCCCTCTTCCGTCAGCGTCACCGACTTGGCGCGGCGAGTCTGGCTGATGTACCCCTGCTCCTCCAGTACGTCCAGCACCTCGAAGAGATACCCCTTCCAGGCCCGGCGAACGATGAGGTCAGGCGCCAGTTTCTCCTCCCACGAGCAGAGATAGATCAGCAGCAGCGTCAAGTCCTCGATCAGCGCGTCACGGGACGGTTCCTCCTCGGGCTCCGGCTCGGGTTCCTCGGGCGGCTCAATGGGGTTGGTCGGTTCAATATCCTCGCTCTCCAGCCACCAGGAGATGCGCTCGTAGATGCAGCGGTCACTAAAGGCAAACCAACGCTCTCGCTCGGCCGGGTATTCGGCCAGGACATCCTTGAAGTAGCGAAACGCCCCCTGCCCCTGGATCGCCTGCCACAGCCGGTCTCGCAGGCGATCGTTGCGCACCGTGGAGATAAAGCGCTCCATATCGCGGTAGTCCTCGTGGCTATCGGCCTGGGATTGCGATGTAGCGGGTGCCGTACCCTTCCTCGACTTGCCGTGCCTGCTCAATCGCATGCTGCATCCAGTCGGGCAGTTCGTACTCGGGCGGCTCCTCCAGGTAGCCGGAGACCTCGTCGGTGACCGTTACGACCTCACCGGTCTCCAGGTCCAGATAAGACTGCATCTCCCACGAGCCGGTCTGGAAGGCAGCGTCCAGTTCCATCCAGTCAATCTCAAGCTTGCGCTTCATCCGCCTCTCCTTCCAGGTACCCCTGCACCAGTTCGATCACCGCAGCCCCATACTGCTCCAGTTTGCGCGGGCCAACGCCCTTCAACCCGGACAAAGCCTCCAGCGTAACGGGCCGGTGTGCGGCGATGGCACGCAGGTGGCTGTCGTGGAAGACGGTGTAGGGCGGCACCTCCTGCGCGTGGGCCTGCTCCAGCCGCCACGCGCGCAAGGTCTGGAACAGTGCCTCGTCCATATCCAGTCCCACCGCATCTTTCTTGGATGATTCCCTAGACGGCTTGCGTGATGTTGGTGGTGACGGTGGCTGCTTCTCCACTGGACTGAGCAGGCCATCTAACGCATCCGGGTTCTGCAGCGCCGCCTGGCCCGCGGGCGTGAGGTCGAGCACGGCGCCGCCGTGGTCGAGACGCCGTGCCCGCAGAAACCCGCCGCCCTCCAGGTGGTCCAGCATACGCTCGACGGCCGTCTTCGAGCGGAAGGCCAGCGCCCCAAAACCAGCACAGTCGCGGGCCTTCTCGTGGAGAGGCTGTGCGCCAGGGCGAGTCCGGTCGTCGCCGCGCAAGATGCGCACCAGGCTGAACCGTCCCCAGCTCCACGGCGCGTCCGACACACAGCGCAGGGTAGTCAACAACTGCTCCCGCTCGTCGGGTAGACCGGCATCGGGCAGGGGTGGGATCTCTACGCAGTTATCGCAGGCAGTGCAGCGCTCGATGACGCGGCCGCCCAGGTAAGCATTGATGTAGCCGTGGCGGCAGCGGCCGGTCCGGGCGTAGGCGGCGATCTCGTCCACGCGCTGGGCCTGGATGGTCTCGTCCCGCTCCAGCAACGTGCCGATCCGCCCGGCGGCGTCCGCGGGTGGCGGCAGCAATTCCAGCAGCAGGTCACGCCCGGACGAGTGGTAGTTCAGCCAGCCGGCGTCGGCCCACTCCAACACCCTCCGCTCAACGTCATCAAGGGACAACCCGGCCCGCCGCGCCACGTCCGCCAGGTCCAAGGTCAGCGATTGGCCAGGGCGCAGGCGAGCAGCCTGGCAGAAGGCCGCCAAATCGGGCGCGGAGGCGGGCACATCGCTGATCGTCAGGCGGATGACCGCGGTACGGGGGAAGTCGGGGCCGCGCCGCAAGAGGCCGGCCTCCTCCAGCAGGCTCAGGGTGACCCGCACGCGCGTCTCGTCGGCCTGCAAGTCGCGCTCCAGGTCCGCCGCCGCGACCCGGCCGGGCGAGACCCCTCCCAGGCGGCGTTTGACGGCCGCGTAAACCGCCCGCAGGAACTCGACCGGTAACACGTCTTTGCGGGCGCGGCGGGTCAGCGTGGCCCGGTCCGAGGGAGCGTACATCAGCAGACAGCGGGCGGGCAACCCATCTCGCCCGGCCCGGCCGGCCTCCTGATAGTAAGCCTCCAGCGAGTTGGACGGGACGAAATGGACAATGAAGCGGATGTCCGGCTTGTCAATGCCCAGGCCGAAGGCGATGGTCGCCACGACAACGCGGATGCGGCCGGCCATGAAGTCGTCCTGCGCCCGGGCGCGGTCGGCGATGCCGGCGTGGTAGTGACCGGCCACGATGCCGCGTCCGCGCAGCAGCGCGGCCAGTTCCTCGCAGCGGGCGCGCGTGCCCGCGTAGATGATGCCACTGCCGGACTCGGCCCGGCAGAAGGCCAGCAGGCGGCGCAGTTTGTCGTCGGGGTTGCGGGCGTAGAAGACCTCCAGTTGCAGGTTGGGCCGGGTCACGTCCCCAGCGATGATGCGCATGCCATGTCCTGAGCCAGTCTCAGTGTCACCCAGGTGACGGATGATATCCCGCCGCACGCGGGGTGGTGCCGTCGCGGTCATCGCTAACAGCGGCGGGTTGCCCAACGCCTGCCGGGCCCGCCCGATGGTGAGATAATCGGGCCGGAAATCATGGCCCCACACGCTGACACAGTGTGCTTCGTCAATCACCAGCCGGTCCACGCCCGCGCGCCGCAGCGTGTGCAGGAAGACAGGTTGGCGCAGCCGCTCCGGGGCAGCGTAGACCAGCCGGTAGGCACCATCGGCGGCCTGCTCTAGCCGCCGGCGCAGTGCATCTCTCTCCAGGCTGCTGTCAATGTTAGCCGCCCGACGCCTCAGCCCTGCCGGCAATGAGTCTACCTGGTCCTTCATCAACGCGATGAGCGGCGAGATGACCAAGGTCGTGCCCCGTTCGGCGAGAAGCGCCGGGAGTTGGTAGCAGAGCGACTTGCCGCCGCCAGTCGGCAGGATGGTCAGCACGTCCTCGCCACGCAGGACGCAGGCGAGGGTCTCCAACTGGCCAGGCAGGAGGGTGTCGAAGCCGAAGAGCCGCCTGGCAGCCTCCGCGATGTGCACCCGCTCCTCTTCGGAGACAGGCACCTGGTCGAAGGTGGGCAGGGGTTCGGCGGGCGGGGGTTCCCTCTCTTCCAAAGGACCGGGGCGCAGTGCGGGGGCAGCGGCAGGTCGCGCCCGGGGGGTCGGGGAAAGGACTGCTCTCAGTTCGGCCAGTTCGTCCGCGTAGCGGCGCTCCAGTTCGGCCTCCAGGTCGGCGACGCGGGTCTCCTCACCGCTGGCCTGGAAGTAGTCGCGCAGCCGGCGCAGGTAGGTGACGGGCAGCGGCGCTTCGTCGGTGGCAGTGCGCAGCAAGCGCACGGCGTAGCCGCTGGCGGTCACCAAGTCATCGCGGGCCTGGTAGAAGGAGACCATCCCCAGCAGGTAGGCGCGACCCTGGGGGCGCAACTCGCTCACGCGCCGGTAGGCGGCCAGTGCGGCCTCTGTGTCCCCTCGTGCCAGTTCAACCTCACCCAGTAGTCCCCAGTAGGTTGCCCTATTCTCCCGCTCCTGGATGAGTGCGCAGACGACTTGATTGGCGGTCTCCACATCCCCCTGGGTCAGGTGAATGTGGGCCAGGAGCGCCCGGGCAGCGAGGGATGTGCTGCGCTCCAGGCGCTCCTGCATCACCGCCAGCGCATTGTCGGGCCGGTCCTGGGCCAAGAAGGCCTTCGCCCGCCAGTCGAACAGCGAGACACGGGGGGAAGTGCTGGTGACGAGCGCATCCAGACAGGCGTGGAGCACATCCGCGTGCTCCCAGCGCAGAAGGAATCTAAACAAGCGGCCGCGGTCACGGCCTGAGAGCACGCGGACCCGAGCAATCGTCAGGCCAAGTTCATCCAATACAGATTGGGATTTGTTCATTGTCTCATTGTTCATTGGTTCATTGTTCATTGTTCATTGTCCATTGTTCATTGATTCGTAATCCGGCACGACGTGCACGCCGACGACGAGGGGCCAATACTCCCCCTGCCAGTTGCGGCTCAGCCCCACAGCCAGGTAAAGGGCCTCGGCCCCCAGCCGCTCACAGAGCGCCTCGTGGTCCAGCGTCAGAAGGCCGCCTCTCTCCCCCAGCCAGGCCCGGCCCAGCGCGCGCCACTTGAGGTCGGTCACAGAGACGCCGCGTCGGCTGGTGGCCCGAGGATGGTTGACATCGTCCGGCAGCACGAAGCCCATCCGCGCCTCGTACTTGCCGGAGTAACCGTCCAGCGAGAAGCGCGCCCACACCTGCTCCGGCTGCACCAGGCAGAGCGAGCGGGTGTGTTGGATAAGCACGTCCTCTGGGGCGCGGTCGAGATATTTGGCGAAGAATCGGGCCCGCTTCCCCCCCTCCAGGCGGCGCAGCAGCCGTGGGCGGTGGTGGACGAAATCGGTGAGCCAGTCCTCGACGTGGGGCGGATCGGGATGCGGCGCGAGCAGGTTCAATTCGACCACGTCGCCGCATTGCACCAGGCGATCGCCAGCATCGGTCATGTCGCCCGGCAGAAGGGTGTCGAATTCACGCACCGGGCGCACCCAGCGCAGGCTGGTGACGGGATCGGGCTCGCGGGTGAAGCCGGCCGTGCAGATACCGCTGAGCATTTTGGTCATTGCCAGGATGAGGACTTCTCGTGGGGGCATGGTGTTCTCCGGATAAGGCCGTTCAATCTTCGCGGTCTGCCACTGCTCTTCCTTGCCGTTCTCGCAACTTGAGCAACGCCCGCAGGTCCTCCAGGTCCTTGGGACGGCCGGCGGCCTGCTTCATAGCAATCAGGTCATCCAGGCTGGCGAACCAGGTCCGCGTCTCCCCGATGACTCCTTCCACCCTGTTGGCCCACACCTGGTCAAAAGTGACCCCGGCGACGAAGGGATGTATATCCGTCTCCACCCAGTACTGGCGGATGAGGATCTTCTTGGTCAGCATATCCTCAATCGTCAGGTCAGTCACGTCGTAGCCGAAACCCCTTAGCGCGGCCCAGGTGCGCTGGGCGTTCTCTTCCGCCGGTTCGATGAAGATGTCCACGTCCAGCGTGGCCCGCACGTAGCCGTGCACCGGAAATGCGGTCGCACCGATGATGATGTACCGCACGCTATGATCGTTTAACGATTTCAACAGGCCTTCGATGTCCATGTCGCTCAAGCATCTCCTGAAGTTGTCGGCTGCGCCAGAACATCATCTCGAACCGTCGCTGGAGGGGGATGGTCGCCAGATAGTCCAGTTCAAATTCCAGTTCCCGTTCCTCGTCCTGCTCGCCCTGGGAGACTTTCAGAATAGGAGACATCGTGTCCCTCCTCCAGCCGCAGCCATATCGGTTACAAATGGACAATGTTTAGCCCTGGCAGGTGCGCGGCCCAGTATTCGGCGACGAGGCGGCGGTGGCAGTGGTCGGCGGTCGGTTCGGCGCAGAGGAGGCACGGGGCGCGATAGCGGGCCAGGATTTCGCGGCCCACCTCCTCGGCGTCTCGTTCCGCCAAAAGTGGGATGAAGCGGATTTCGTAGGCCACCCAATCCTTATCCTCGCGATAGGCATCGAAGATCTCGGGCGCGGGGGCCAATTCGGGGCGGTGCTCGTAGGCGATGGAGAATCCCTCGCGCAGCAGAAACGCCAGGTCGTCCCGCTTGGTGTAACCGGCCAGGTGAGAGGTGTTGCGCAGGCGCACGTCAATCACCGCGTCCACGCCGGCCTCTTGCAGTTGGCCGATGAACATCGCCAGCGGTTTGCGCTGGTAGCCGATGGTGTAAATGGTAGACATCCGATGCTCTCCCCAGAGGTAGGGGCGGGGTGACCCCGCCCCTACCCGAATAATAGGAGTTGCTGTGGCATCCGCTCCCCCTCGACCGTCTTGCCATCGGGCTGGATGTGGAGCACGCGAACACCACGCGCAAGCAACGTCTGAGAAATGAGCAGGTGGCGGTGGCAGCGACGGTGGTCGCCCTCGCTGCACATCACAGCCACCTGTTCGGTGCGGGCCAGGTCGAGCAACTGGTCAATGCCAGCCTGGTACGTGGGCGTCTGCTCCACGCGCCGGTAGTTGGGCTGCTCCTGTCCAGGGTCATATAGGGCGGGATCGGATGGACGGCCGCCGAGGGCGTCACCCAGGTAGATATAGGCCACGCCAGCCACCTCCAGGTCGCGGACCAGCACCTCGCGGTTGAACTGCGGCGTCCAGCGGCTGTAGGGCTGGCTGCGCACGTCCACGACGAGAGTGATCCCGTGGCGACGCAGCAGAGCGATGAATGCTGCCAGGTCGTGGTCGCTGTGGCCGACAGTGTAAATCAGCGGGGCTTCGGACATAGTCCCTCGTTCCATCCTCCAATAGTATAGCGAAATCTGTGCAAATGACAAATGACCAACAGAGCCCAGCCCAGAAGCCAATTGCCAACCGCCGACCGCTATCTGCTACCTGCCAACGGGTGACGGCTAACCACTGGCTTGACGGCATCCTACTTCGTGGTACACTTCAAAACCTCAGGAGGTGCTATGCCAGAGAAAACCATTGCGCTGATCGCGCACGACGGCAAGAAGGCGGACATGGTCGCCTTCGCCACGTTCAACCGGGAGAAATTGAGCGGCTTCAACCTGATCGCCACAGCCACGACCGGCCGCCTGTTGGTTGAAAAAGTGGGGCTTGACGTCGAGTGCCTGCTTTCGGGGCCACATGGAGGCGACGCACAGATCGCAGCCCGCGTGGTGCAGGGCGAAGTGGACGCTGTGTTCTTTTTCGTGGATCCGCTCGACAAGCACCCCCACGACCCCGACATCCAGACGCTGCTGCGCGCCTGCAACGTCCACAACGTGCCCATCGCGACCAACACCAACACAGCCGACCTGATCATATCCGACGAGTCACTGTGAGCAAAGACTCTGGCTCGTTGCCTCCGCACTACCGCTGGAACTTCGCCGCCTTCCTGGTGGACTACGTCTGCTTCGGGGTAGCGTTCGCTTTCATCAACCCCAACAGCGTGATGCCCGTGTTCGTTCGCCAATTGACCACTTCGGCTCCTGTGATCGGGCTGGTCGGTACGGTCTTCAACGGCGGTTGGCTGTTGCCCCAATTGGCAGTCGCCCGCCTGATCAACGACAAGCCGCGCAAGAAGCCGTATATGATCGCCGGGCTGGGTGGACGGACCTTGTTGTGGGTCATAGCACTGGCCTTGTGGGCCGGGCTGGCCCATCACCCCACGGCTATGCTGATCCTGTTCTTCGCCTGCCTGGGCCTCTTCACCGCCAGCGATGGAGTCGCCAGCGTGGCCTGGCTCGACATCATGGCGCGGGCCATCCCGCTGAAGCAGCGGAGTCGCTTAATGGGGATAGGGCAGGTCATCAGCGGGTTGGCGGGGATCGGGGTAGGGGCGCTGGTAGGGCTGATCCTGGACCAGCGCCCTTTTCCCGACGACTACGCGCTGCTCTTCACACTGGCGGGCGTGGCCCTCATCCCCTCGGTGATCGCGCTGATCTTGATACGGGAACCCCCGCCGGAGAACGTGAGCCCGGGGACAAATGATCGGGCAAAGGACCGCTGGCTGAAACTCCTGGTCACTCACCCCGCCTTTCGCCGCCTGATGGTCTGTCGCATCCTGGTCGGCATGATGGGACTGGCAGTCCCATTCTACGTTGTACACGCGGCTGACGTGCTGCACCTGCCACAGAGCGCCGTCGGCGGCTTCGTAGTCGCCCAGACACTGGCAGGGGTGATCGCCAGCGCCGTGATGGGCCTGGTCAGTGAGCGCTGGGGGCCACAATACGTGGCCCGCATTGGGAGCGCGGCGGCCGTGACAGGGCCGCTTTTCGCACTGGCGGTGCACCTGGCGGGTGGCGGGTGGCTGGCCCAAGGCTATCCTTTCGTCTACGTATCACTAGGAGTTGTAAACAGCGCATGGATGCTGGGCTTCTTCAACTACCTGTTGGAGATCGCGCCGCAGGGGATGCGATCGGCCTACGTCGGCCTGGGCAACACCACGATGGGGGTGCTGACATTGGTGCCGATGGCAGGCGGGTGGCTGCTGGAGGCAACCTCGTACTCCACGCTCTTTGGCGTGACGGCGGCCGCCGTGGCGGCCGGCTTCCTGCTTACCCTGGGACTGAAACCGCCTCAGCGAGCCGCGCCAGTGGAGGATCAACTGTGAGCGAGCGGCAGGACGATAGTACGGGTGCGGTCACCGCGCCCCCACGGATACGCACTGTGCTTCTGGCAGTACTGGTCATTGCCATCGGCGGGGCGCTGTGGTACTGGCACGAACCGCTATGGACCCTTTTCGGCGATCAGGAGCGCATACGGGAATGGGTGGCGGGCTTCGGCCCGTGGGGCCCACTGGTCAGCATCGCGCTCAACGTGGCGCAGGTGCTGTTGGCGCCGATCCCGGGCCAATTCGTAGGGCTGGCGAACGGCTACCTGTACAGCGTATGGCTGGGCACCCTCTACAGCATGGTCGGGCTGCTGCTGGGGACGGCGCTGGCGATGGCCCTGGGACGGTGGTTTGGGCGGCCACTGGTCGAGCGGCTGGTGAACCCGGCAAAGTTGGCGCACTGGGACCGACTCGCCAGCCGCCAGGGGCCGCCGTTTTTCTTCCTCGTCTTCCTGTTCCCCTTCGTCCCCGACGACGTCGCCTGTTTCCTGATCGGCCTCAGCCCGCTCGCGATCCCGCGTATGGTCGTGCTGGCTATGCTGGGGCGATTACCGGGCGTGTTCGTCTCCTGCTGGATGGGAATCTACGCGGCGGAGTTACCGTGGTGGGCATGGATCCCATTGGGCGGCGGAGCGGCCGGGCTGACGTGGGCCTTCTGGCACTATCAAGCACAGTTAGAGGCTGCAGTCGTGCGCCTCATCCAACAATTGGCAGGACAGCGTAGATCAAAGGCAGCGCCGGAACACTCCACAGCGAAGGAGGCACATTCAGCGCCTCCCTGAGCAAGCCGCCGTTGTGCGAGAGAGTGGTGGGAGTGCCTGTGACTAGATGATGCGTGAGGGGGGCCAAAAAACAAAAAAACGCCCTATTTCGGGAAGTATCGTCCCCCAAAACGCGCGTTCTTGACCTCTTTGTGGGGCACCAGGCTGGGGGGACAAGGATTCGAACCTTGACTTACGGATCCAAATAGTGCTTGACTATCTGGCGAAAGTAGTGTATAATAGATACAAGTCTTCATTGCCTCCAGATTACGTAGCACTCCAATAAGTCGGATGCGATCGGACAACATGTAGGCGAAACTGATCTCGTCTTGAAAAGCTTGCTCAAATGCGTTCATAGTGCATGGATTCTACTACAGAGCCTGCTTTCAGTCGCATTTGCTCATTGGAACGGAGTTCGCTATGGTTTGTCTTGACAACCCGGGTATCAACATCCTAGGGGGAACGTGGCGATGAGGAAAGCGCGATCTAGCCTGACAGTGGCCGTAATGGTTGCCGTACTTCTTGGCAGCGTGTCTGCTACTTATCCCCAGACCACAGCCGAAGACTGTCGCTATTTCGTCGAGACAGGCCATTACGTATGTGGCGAGTTCCTCGAATTCTACGAGACACGGGGGGAACTGGAGGTCTTCGGCTACCCTCTCACGGAAGCATTCGACGATCCCACCCACGGGCTGCGCGTGCAGTACTTCCAGCGTGCCCGGATGGAGTGGTACCCGGACAACCCGGACCCCTACAGAGTGCAACTGGGGTTGCTGGTTGACGAACTGGGTTATCACTTTCCTCCAGTCCGCCCGGAACAGATTCCCGCCTCCAACAGTGCCCTCCACCACCACTTTCCCGAGACCGGCCACGTCGTCTCCTATGCCTTTCTCGATTACTTCCGCGCGAAGGGAGGGCTGGACATCTTCGGCTATCCCCGTTCCGAATTCATGTACGAAAGTGGATACATTATCCAGTACTTCCAACGGGTACGGATGGAGTGGCACCCTGAGGTCGTCTCCGACCCACAGATGCGCTTGACTAACCTGGGAGAGATTTACATCGAGCACTTCGGCATTTCTGGGAATTATGATAAGCCGCTTCCGTCCCCCGCGCTGGGTGACCCTTACACGTCGACCTCAGGATCCTCAGTCACAGAACTATACATCAGCGCTTCGGTGCGATACGCCGTCACTGGGCGACAGGGTGTGCAGACAGTCTTCGTGTACGTGACGGACCAGTGGTGCCAGCCGGTTCAGGGGGCAGCCGTCAAGATGACGGTTCATTACCAATCGAGCGACCAGCACTACGAGTTCAACCCCACCAACGCCAGCGGGTTCACGCGGCACGGTTTTGACATCTTGCTGTCACCACCGGGTCAGAAGGTGGTGATTGATGCGACGGTGACGTATGGCGACTTGACGGCCACGACGCAGACTCTCTTCCTGCCGTGGTGGTAGAGTCAGTCAATAGGCAACAAGCCCGCTCTCAAGCGGGTCCCTCTTACTCTCCACTGTAATCTCGTCGCCGTGCAGGCGGATCAGTTCCCGCGCGATGGCCAGTCCAGACCCACCTCCTGCTGCTCCATCTGCTTCCGACTGATCCGCCCTTACGTACTAGCTTCTTCCCTGATCGCATTGAGGACGACAGGCTTGCCCTCCAACCCGAAGGACGCCTGATCGCCCACCGGCTCATAGCGATAGAACACCACGCCAGTGACCGGCCGTTCTTCGCGAAAGTAGCCAAGGGCCTCGTGCACCCACTCGGCGTTATCTGACAGCCAACCAGTTGCACCTCGATTCGCCTCCAGACATTGAGGATTCAGTTCAGTAACGAAGACTGGCACTGAGCGGAATCTGTCTGGCACAACCGCTAAGACTGTCTCCACTGTCTTCAAATGCAGGTACTGCCAGGTCAAGGGGTTGTCCGTGAACCGGTCTCTTGACCGCACCTCGGCCGAGTCGTTGGTCTGCGTCTTAGCATGGAGGAACAACACGTCGGCGCCGGCGAGGTTGTCCAAGATATGCATCCACCAGTCTCGGTTATTTGAACTAGGACCGAAGTACGGGTCTATCGGCGGCGGTCCAATCTTGGCCCGACCGGCCACTCTCTGCCATATCTCGTTATAGATCTCGGTGACATAATCCGCCGTCAGCGCGAACTCGTCGTCAGTTCCGAACCCAGGCCACTCTTGACGATTGTTCGGCTCATTGCCAATGTGGAAATATTCTACTCCCCGGGCCGCTAATATGGTCTGCGCTACAGCATTGACAAAGAAGTCCTTGTTTTCTGGCCGCGGCAATGTCCCTGTGCCATCGGCGTAGCCCCAATTGAGACGGCAGATGACTGTGATCCCCGCATCTCGAAGACATCTGCAGTCAATTTGGACCGGTTGGCGTTGCACCATCCGATGCACTAAGCAACATCCCTCCATTCGCTGATTGGCCATCCATTCCCCTCCCCTCCTATCGTGTAGACCGAGCAGTATCTTGCGCAGTGGGGATGGGGGGCCTTGAGGCTTGATGTGCGCTGCCCTGATCCCCACGTACTGGGCGGCGGCCTTTTCGTACCGTTTTCCATCCCACGTGTCAATGATGTGCAAGTTGTCTCCCTTAACGTCCTCCAGGTAGACGAAATGGCCCCCGTCCGCCCGCCTGAGGATGATCTCCCACCCATTTCTGAGCAACCTCCCTAACTCACGAGCGGAGCGTTGCTTGTTGTCCTTGATGCTGTCGTCGAAGGCCGGGAACAAAGGGACCGCGCTGCCCCACACCATAATGTTGTCGCTGACATAAGCCGCGCGGGCAGCTACCAGGAGCTTGTCGAGCAGCGGCGGCGTGACGTCTCGCTGGTAAACCTTGCGTAGCATGATGGCCAACCCGGTCAGGAAGCACCCGTAATGTCCGATGGTTTCTCCGTTTGCGTCGGGGTCCTCGCCAAAGTCGTAGTCCGCCCACTGTGGATCGGTTTGCCCTAAGGCGATGTCCTCACCCAGTATAGGCCGGAGCCTTGTCGCCATCTCCCAGGGACTCTCCGTTTCGATCGTCCTGTACTCAGCATTGGGGTAGTGTTCGTCATACCACGCCTTCAGATCCTCGCCCCACTCCTTGGGATTGACAGCGATGATCTCCCGGTCTTGCGGTCCGACGCCAGCATCGTCGGCTGAGTGTCCAATCGTCTGCATCTCTTCAGAAGATCCGATGGCGGCGGCGATACGCCAATCAAGGCGCTCAATGGTGTCTTCGATCTGTGGCAAGAGTACATAGGTGCGCCTATAGGGCTTTCTTGGTGGCACGCAGTCCGGCACAGCATCACTGCTCAGTGACTTGATTGATCCAGACGGAGGCCTCCGCTCCCTGACACGTGCCGCCCTTATGCCCTTATACTCGGCGGCGGCTTTTTCTTTCCGTTCTCCGTCCCACGTGTCAATGATGTGCAAGACGTCTCCCTTGACTTCCTCCAGGTAGACGAAATGGCCTCCATCCGTCCGCCTGAGGATGATCTCCCACCCATCGCTCAGCAACCCCTCCAACTGACGAGCAGAGCGCTGCTCGTTGTCTTTGATGCTGTCATCGAAGGCCGGGAACAAAGGGAGCACGCTACCCCACACCATAATGTTGTCGCTGACATAAGCCGCGCGGGCAGCCACCAGGAGCTTGTCGAGCAGCGGCGGCGTGACGTCTCGCTGGTAAACCTTGCGTAGCATGATGGCCAACCCGGTCAGGAAACACCCATAACGTCCAATGCTTTCCTCGTCGGCGGGCTTGTCAGGATGCTCACCGAAGTCGTAGTCTGCCCATCGTGGATCGGTTTGCCCTAAGGCGATGTCCTCACCCAGTATAGGCAAGAGCCTTGTCGCCATCTCCCAGGGACTCTCCGTTTCGATCGTCCTGTACTCAGCATTGGGGTAGTGTTCGTCATACCACGCCTTCAGATCCTCACCCCACTCCTTGGGATTGACAGCGACGATCTCCCGGTCTTGCGGTCCGACGCCAGCATCGTCGGCTGAGTGTCCAATCGTCCGCATCTCTTCAGAAGATCCGATGGCGGCGGCGACACGCCAATCAAGGCGCTCAATGGTGTCTTCGATCTGTGGCAAGAGTACATAGGTGCGCCTATAGGGCTCTCTTGGTGGCACGCAGTCCAACACCTTGGAACCGCCGCCGGTGTACTCAGAGTACTCGAATGATTCTGCGGGGTTGCCCCTTGCATATTGGATCAGCCTCTCCGCAACCGCTGTCCCGGCGACATCGAAGTCCTTCCAAGTTCCACCCCAGTTGCCCCAGGTGAAAAGCGTCATACCAACCACATAGTCGTCCTTGCGCAGCTCATTGTCGTACCAGACCAACTGCCGGAAGTAGTAGTCGGCCTTGTCAGGTTCATTGTCGTGCTCCTTCCAGTACTCGCCCAAGCCCTTCCAGGTTGCGGCCGGCGCTCCGGGAGGTTTCGGGTTCACCAGCGGGTCAATACCACACTCGGTGATGACCAACGGTACCTGTAGCTCGTTGGGTAGCAAGTACTGGCGGTAGACCTTGCGGTAGCGCAGCGTTGTCCAGCCCTCATCGCCCTGATCCTCATCTGGGTCTAACTGATAATCCCCCGTCATCCACCACATCCAGGGGCAACTATACTCATGTAGACCTAGGATGGCCTCATATTCAAGACCTACCTCGATCGCTGGCAGGAATGCAGGCCACAGGTCAAAGGGCGGCGTGCCCGTAGCGAAGTTCCCGATGACACACTTGAGCCCTAGCTCGCTCATCAGCTTCATCCGCTCGATCTCGAATTGCGCGTACCAGCCCATCTCCTCTGGCGTGTTCCAGACCGGCTCGTTGTGGCCCTCCCAATATTCGACGAGCGGGTTGGCCTGATACATCTCCAGCATATCATTGACGAACTGCCTCGCTGCTTCGAGCGGCGTCTTGCCGCTGTTCCTATGGAGCCGGGCGTCGTAGGCCCCCGCCCTCGCCCCGATCACCAGGACGCCTTCGGGGACATCCTTTGCCATGCCCCAATCGCCAACGAACTTGACGACGGCTGGCCTGGCCTGGATGAACTCCATCAGATGAGAAGCCGCCCGGAGGACGTGGGCTCCCACCTTTGTGTGGCGTTCGGTCGGTGCCGGGGGTGGAGAGGGAGGCGGTGGCGGAGATGGGGGAGGAAAAGGCGACGGCGAAGTCACCTCAACCAACTCTGCGGTATCCCAATAGGCATCGTTATGCTTGAACGGCCACATCGCCTTGCTGCGGAGAAATAGCGTCACTGTCTCAGCCTGGGCCGTCGCTTCCACGGCTGGAACTTCCCGATACCCATTATAGATATGCGCTACTGGGCCCCATTCCACCGTGCCAGCGTACGGATCGGTGCCGCCAGTAGGGTCTATACCGAGCATAAAGGAGAAATTCCCAATGGCATCATTCCAGGAATCTCCACTGAGCGGTGGGACATCCTCTTCCAGCAGGAACGCTGCACCTCGTCCCACGCCACACGAGCAGCGAGGGTCGTCCGCGCAGTCTTCATATCCCTCAAGGCGATGGTTGCTCCAGGCATGCGCCCAGGCTGTCAAGCGGAGGTGGATGCCTGGTTCAACCTGTACCTGTTGCAGAAATCCCGCATCGTGCTTGCGGTGAAACGTGAACAGCAATATTCCCTTCTCACCGCTCTGGACCCGTTCCGGATCCCTGCTCTTCCACGCATCTCGCACCTCGGGTTGATCCCACGTGCCTGGTTCGTGACGGAACCAGGTCAACCAGTTGGGTGGCGTGAAGATGTTGCCCACATCTCTCTCTTGCGGATTTCCATCCGCGGGGAAAACCAGGCAACGATGACTTTTCTCCTCTAACCAATCGGCCTCGAACCCGCTATTCTTCAGCAAGTTCTTCGACATTTGACAACTCCTGGTGATAGTCCTACTTGGATGAGGTGAGCTTGATTATCTCCCCTGTTTGATCCATAGTGACGCGCACCGCTCGCATCAGGCATCCCCCGTCCTGTAACGAGATGCTTTTTTGGAAAGTCAAGACGTAGAGGGTCCCGATGCCTTCCCCGCCTTTGCTGTGAGCCTTTTTCGAGGACACAGTCGGCTCGGTGCCAGCCATCTCGGGGAACTTTTCGTGCACGATTTCTTTCGCCTTAGAGACATATTGGGGGTCTAGCTCAGGCAACTCTCAACTCCTCCAATTCAACTCGCCTATGAGACCGCATAAAAGCAGGCACGGCCAAGTCTTCCCCAAATATCTCTGCCGAAGAAAGGCGCTCTGCCTGTGGCGGGACGGTCGTCGTCCGCTCCACTCCCACCCCTGTGGCTATCAAAGTGATCCGGGCCCGGCCCTCCATTTTCGGATCGATGACACTGCCGAGAAGGATCTGGGCTTGAGGCATGGCTGCCTGAGATATGATCTCCATGGCCTGGCTGACCTCTGCCAGAGTGAGGTCGGCTCCTCCCGTGATATTGACCAGGATGTTTTCCATCCTACTGGCGGATTCTATGTTGAGAAGTGGATTTCTAAGAGCTGTCCTAGCTGCCTCGATAGCCTTCTCCTCCCCTTCTCCGTGGCCAATTGATATGAGGGCCCCGCCTGCCCCATTCATAATGGATCTAACGTCTGCAAAGTCAAGATTGATTAAACCAGGCCGTGTGACCAGCTCGGAGATTCCTTGAACTCCCTGGCGAAGCACTTCGTCGGCGATGCGGAAAGCGACATCGAGTGAAACCCGCTTATTGACAATTTCGAGCAAGCGATCATTGGGCACGATGATCAGCGTGTCTACTTCTTCTTTGAGGCGCGTAATCCCCTCTTCAGCAATAGCCAATCGCTTAGTCCCTTCAAAGGAGAAAGGCTTCGTGACCACAGCGATGGTCAGAGCCTTCTCCGCCCGGGCAATCTGGGCCACAATGGGGGCTGCGCCCGTGCCTGTGCCACCACCCATCCCTGCAGCGATGAATACCATATCAGCCCCGCGCAGGGCTTTGCTAAGCTGCTCTCGACTTTCGCGGGCGGCTTTAGCTCCCATGGCTGGGTTCCCGCCAGCCCCTAAAGACCTGGTGAGCTTCGCTCCCAGCTGGATCTTGCAAGGCGCTTCGGAGCGGGCAAGCGCCTGGGTATCACTGTTGGCGGCGATGAAATCAACGCCAGGGATGCCTATTTGAATCATCCGATCGACAGCATTGCTGCCGGCTCCACCGAGGCCAACCACCTTTATCGTCGCTCCTTTCCAGACCTGTGATTCCATGCTGAAACCTCCCGTCTTAAGAACTGCACGAAGATCGTTGCGTTCCCAAGGCTCCTTCGTTTCCCCTATCGTAACTACTCACCACGTTCAAGTCAAACCCCCAGATGGCTCAGTCTTTCTACTACGATCACTCCCTCTTCAACCATCTCAGCCCTAACCTCCTGCCAACGTTGGGGGCTCCATACCTCCAAATGGGTGCACAGGCCAACAACGATGGCCTCATTCTCGATGCCTGCATATTGCCGCAGATTGTTGGGCAAGGGGATTCGGCCTTGTTGATCTGGGACGCAGCTCAGAGCTCCCGAGAACATGAGGCGGGCGAAAGCCCGAGCATCCCGGCTAGTGAGAGGCAGGCGACATTGCATTTCCTTTGCAAGCTTTCGCCACTCTTCAGCAGGGTAGATGAACAGGCATCTGTCAATTCCCCGCGTCAAAGTCGATCCCTCACCGAGTTCAGCACAAAACTCGACGGGAATAGTCAATCTTCCGCTACTATCGGCCACACAACGAAACTCACCTAATAACATCGTTTCTCGGTCCCAGCAGGTAGGCTTGTGAGTAGTTGCCAGGTTTCCTTCATGGGCCTACCTGGACACAGCCATCTTAAGAATATGGCCTTTTTCATCAACAGTTACCTTGACCACTTGACAATGCGCGCCATCACCTCTGACAGGAATATCTTTTTCCAAGGTAAAGGCCCAATTTCCCGAGTATCCCTTAGAAACTTCAACAGCTCCGCAGGCAAGGGCACATCGGTGGCCACAGTTTCCGTTGCAGAACCTCAGCGGGACTGCGCGCACCCGTGCTTGAGCCATATGCGGCAAGCTGGTCTCCATGCGGCCCTTGACCAATCTTACCAATTCGTCAGGGACGGGTCCCTTCTGGAGGTTGGCCATTTTCTGGCAGATGATAGGAGGACAGAAAGTTTTACCCGAAACCCCCATATCTGATCTACCCTGGAGAGCCATGACTGGGAGGGATGGGTCTCCATAGAGCACAAAACTGATGAGCGTTTTTTGATCTTCACCATCCAAGTAGCCCTGTCGGTCTTGCATTTCTCTGGCCAGATTTGCCTTGGCATACTGTAGGGCCTCACCTACGGCCAGGTGAGCCTGCAACCCTTCCCAGAAGTACCTGCCAATTAGATCGGCTCCTAGCAGAGGGGGAGCGATGGCGCCGTAGGAGATCTTGGTCGAACCGACCAGGGCCAACGCTTGGGAGGCCAGGAATTGCAAAGCTATGGAGTTGCCGGTATGCTTTCCCACGATGTTGGCCCCGTAGCAGGCCTCGGTGAAAACTACCGAGTTGGCGTGTTCATCTACGGTCAAGTCCTGGGGGCGCAGGGCCACGGGGAAGAGGGGATAATTCGCAGGGAACAAGGAATCTCGCTGGCCGTACCAGTTGGCTCCATCCTCGCTGCCATGGAGATTGAAGTAGCTGAAATGCGGACGCTCTGCAATCTTGAACTCTTCATAAGTGAGAGGAGGGGAGATTCTCAGTTGGCGATCGTCGCCGATAACCTGAAACACAGCCCGGGCGGCCTTTCTCCAAATGCTGGCTGAATATCCCAAGCCGTGTCCATTCCGTTGGTCTCGACTGGCTGGCCAGAACGTTCCGAAGATGGTGCTGAATAACCCTCTAGCCACGCCTGGCTCTAGATGCCCGGCTACAGCTGTTTGGATGAGGGAGTGTAAGAAACCTATCCCTTCTCCTTCTCCGTCAGGCATTCTCCCTACCGCCCTTTCCGGGACGAGATAGTTGGCGTCACGCGATGCGTAAGGATTGTCTGAGAGAACATCCGTATCCTGATCGTCAATGGGGTTAGGTAGGCGGTGAAAAGGGATGATGGGGTCTCCACCGACGATCAGAATGTACCGGATCTCTTGGCCTTGCTCGTTTAGGCGGGCATCCAGGTTATCTATCAGCATCTTGATCTGCCCAGGATTGGTCGGATCCACAGGTTGTAGGCTGTATGGGAGCAGAGAAGGCCTGTCATCTACATAGATGATTATGACCTCCAAGTCAGTTTGGCCTTCAATTGCTTGCTTGAGATTGCGCAAGTCCTTATCCAGTTGATTGAAGCCAAGTTGTCCATATTTTCTCGTCAAACCATCCTTGTTGGAAATGATCAGATACAGGGGAGCAGCGTCCCTGACCTCAGCCTCAGGTCGTTGTGTGCTTCCCACTGAGAGCGATTCGATCAGACGATTCAGCTCGGCTTGGGCCTCGTCCACTGCCTTTGCTGCCTGACTCGCAGTACTTGCTGGCCACCGTCCGCTGCCAGAGACCGAGGAAGGCCAAGGGGACTCGTTGAATTCTGCCATTTGCCTGGTGAACCTCCCACACTAGATTTTCCGCCGTTGCCAGAGAAAGGACACGGCACTTACTGCTGCCCATTGCTTGTAGGCATTGGCATCATTGGGGCGTAGTTCGATAGCCTTGCGGAACATCGTCACAGCCTCAGGATACCGTTGCAGTTGCTTGTACATTGCGCCAGCGTTGCAATAGTAATCCGCTGTGTGCGAATCCCGCTTGGTGGCTTCGAGATAGGCATCCAAGGCCACATCATACTGATCCTGCAATTCGTAGGACTTGCCCAGTTCACAGTAAGCCATGGCATTATCGGGCTGGAGCTTGATCATTTGCCTGAAGTGGGCTATAGCCTTGTCTAAATGCCCGAGTTGCCGCCACAGCCTGCCTATTTGACCATGCTGGGCTGCCTCGTGGGGCGCTACCGTGATAGCCTGTTCATAGGCCTGCAGGGCTTCATCGTAGCGCTGCTGGGCCTCATATACGTCACCCAGTTGCCCGTAAGCCTCGGTCATTTGGGGTTGTAATTCGACTGCCTTCTCCAGATGCTCGGTGGCCTCCTGATACCGAGCCATCCGCTTGTCAATCACCCCCATCTTGTAGTGATAGAAAGCGTTATTCGGATCCAGGACCAAGGCTCGCTGGTAGGTCGCCAGAGCTTCGGCCCACCGTTTTTCCCTTTCATAGAGGTCGCCCAGGCGTTCATAGGCTGGGGTATGATCACTCTTCAACGCGATAGCCTCTTTAAACCTCGCCAGGGCCTCATCAACGTCGCCTAACTCAACGGCCACACTGCCCAGGTTGAGCAAGTAAGCGGGCTCCTCGGGAGCAAGATCGATAGCACGCTGATAAATCTCTCGTGCCCTACGATGCTGGCCTTGCCGGACGTAGGCATCGCCCAGCTCTGAATACCATCGGGGATTGTCCACTCGTAATTGGACAACCTTCTCCAAGAGATCGGCAGCCTGTTTATCGTTCCCCATCTTGGCGTAGGCTGAAGCTGCATTATGCAGATATTCAGGCTCCTCGGGCGCCAATTCTGCAGCACGCAGATACTGTTCCAGGGCCAAGTGAGGCCGCCCCTGTTCTGCATATATGTCGCCCAAGGTGTTGTGCCATGGGACGACGCCCGATTTCAGCCCTACAGCCTGCCCCAAGACGACGCTGGCTTCCTGATTCTGCCCTGCCTCATGCAGCATCAGCCCGAGCACATAGTGATACAACGCTTTTGTAGGATCCAATTGCCTAGCCTTCTCCAGAGCAGCCATGGCTTTCTCTGCTTGCCCTGCTTGCCTATGACTTAGGGCCAATTCATATTGAGTCTCTGCACAATCTGGCTCCAAACTCTCCGCCTTACGCAGCTCCCGGATGCTATCCCGATGTTTCCCCATCAATCGGTAGGCTATCCCCAACGCGCGGTGATGAGAGGCTTCGTAGGGAGCGGCTTCTATGGCCCTCTCAAGTTGCGCGATGGCTTCTGCATGTTGCCCACTTAAGGCGAGGAGTTCCCCTAGCTCTGCATGGGCCTCGGGCGACTCCTCTCCCAAGGCCATAGCGCTCCGTATGGCAGCGATGGCTCCATCATAATCCTCCGCCAAGGGGGCCTGCTCGGAGATGCCAGCCTGCCTCAGGGTCCAAGCCTGCTGTCCGATCTTTCGCCAGATAGTGCCCAACCGCAATTGATAGCGCACCTCATCGGGGCTTAACTCGGCGGCTTCTTTGTATTCGGAACATGCTTCCCCGTAATGCCCCTGAGCCTCAAGTGTGGCCGCCAATTGCCAGTGGGCTTCTGCATCTGATGGATCCAAGGCCAGGGCTTTGGCCAGGACGTCTGCGGCCTCGACGTACCGCTCTAGCCTACACAAGACTGCTCCGCAGGCCCGTCGGTAAAGCGATTCGTCCGGCTTCAGGTCGGCCGCCTGGCGATACTCGGCCAGAGCGTCCTCCCAGTGCCCCTGGGCCTCGAAGATGGTGCCCAGCGTATAGTGAGCCTCAACATCGGTCGGGTTCAAGGAGATGACCTTTCTCAAGAATTGTATCGCCTTGTCATCCTCACCTAATTCGTGGTACAGCAAGCCCATGTCGCGACAATGGATAGCCTCCTCCGGCTCCAAGGAGATCGCTTCCTGGAACGCTGCCAGGGCATCGTCGTGAAGCCCCAGTTGCTCGCAGGCCTTTCCCAGCAGGTGCTGAGCCTCCGCATCACCTGGCTCCAAAGCCGTCGCTTCTCGCAGGACACGGGCAGCCTGCTCATATTGGCCCACATGATACAGCATCAGACCAACCTGACGATGATAAACTGCTTGATTGGGGGCCAAAGACGACGCCTGCCCGTACTCGGTGAGGGCTTCCTCATAGCGTCCCTGTTCCTCGAATATGACGCCCAGTTGATAGTGAGTCTGGGGCTCCTCTGCATCCAAGGCGATGGCCTTCGTCAGGACGCGGACCGCTCGATCTCCTTGGCCCAGTTCGTGCAGGGCTTCAGCAAGATGCCGGTGGTAGAGAGACCGATCAGGCGCTAGACTAGCCGCTTCCTCGTATTCGGTCACGGCCTTGGGATGCCGATCCAATTCGTGATAGGTACGGCCTAGTTCGTAGTGCGTTTGGGCATCGTCGGGCTTCAGGGTCAATGCCTTCCTGAGAACCTCTATCGCCCGGTCATATTCCCCTAGGTGGCGCAATGTGGCCCCTATGTCGCGATGGTAAGCAACCTCGTGAGGGGCCAGGTCGGCCGCGCGCTGATACTGGCTGAGGGCTTCTGTCAGCCAACCCTTATCGGCGAACGCCCTGGCTAATTCGCCATGTAAAACCGGGTCGCTGGGATCTAAACTGATCGCCTCCTCCAAGGCAGCGATGGCCTCGCCCATCTTCCCCATCTGTCTGAATACCAGACCAATCGCGCACTTGTAGGCAGCCTCTTCTGAGGCCAGCCTGGCAGCCTCTTCATAATGCTCCAAAGCCTCGGTCAAATTGCCTCGTTGCTGATACGATTGACCCAAGTGATAGTGGGCCTCGGCCCAATTCGGCTGTAGCGCCAGAGCGCACTGCAGGCCAACGATTGCCTCCTCGTGATTGTCCAATCGTTGACAGGCTCTACCGTAGTCATAGAAAGGGGTTGGACTCTGAGGTGAAAGCTCCATAGCCCGTCGGAAAGCAGCCACTGCTTCTTGGTCTTGGCCTTGCACTTCAAAGATTGCTCCCAGTTGGTGGTAGGCCATAGCACATTCTTCGTCCAGCCGGATGGCACTCTTCAGCTCGTCCATGGCTTCACTGTGCTGTCCTGATCGTCGCAGGAGCACTCCCTTGTTAAGATGATACAGAGGTTCCGAGGCGTTCAATGTTGTGGCCTGACCATACTCCCGCAGGGCTTTCTCGTATTCCTCGTAGTGCTCATAGATATTGCCGACCGCATTGTGCAGGGCCGCATCCTCAGGGGCTATCTCTAAACCGGCCTTTAGTTCGGCCAGGGCCTCATCGTGTAGCCCCTTCCGCTGGTAGATGGAAGCCGTCCTCCGTCTGTACTCCACCTCTTGGGGGGCCAATTCGATGGCTTGCCGGTATTGGGCCAGGGCCTCCTCGTGTTTCTCCCCGGCCTCGGCTATCTTTCCCAACTGGGCCCGGATAGCAGCATCGGCAGGGCTCAGTTCCGAGGCTCGCAATGTCTCGGCTTTGGCCTCATTAAGCCGTCCCAGGCGATATGCGGCCAGGCCGAGTACGGCGTGAAAGGTAGGCTCTTGAGGATTGAGGCTCACAGCTTGTCGGTAAGCGCCCAGAGCTTTTTCTTGTTTACCCTGCTGGGCGTATGCCAAGCCCAAATGGTAATGCACCATCGGGTTGTGAGGATGAAGGCTGCGCGTTGCTTCCAATAAAGCCAAAGCATCCTCGTGGCGACCTAGCCGTCGGCAAATTATGCCTGCTCGGAGCCCATATTTCACTACCTTTGGTTCCAATTGAACAGCCTTTCCATAGGCGGTCAAGGCATCCTCATAAGCGCCCAGCTTCTCGTAGATCCTGCCCTGTTGGCCATACGCATCTCCGTAGTCAGGCTTCAGTTGGATGGCATGTTGTAGCGTCTCCAGGGCACGATCGTGGTCGCTTAGGCGACCATACGTCGCGCCCAAATTATGATAGTAGAGAGCCTGGTCGGGCTCCAGGGCACACGCCAGGAGATACTCGTCAAGGGCCTCCTTCATTCGCCCTTGAACCTCATAAATCATCCCCTTCTGGTTATGGGCTTCTGCGTGGCTAGGGACCAAGGCAATAGCCTCCTCTATCTCCGCTAAGGCTTCACCATATTCCCCCAAATGATAGAGCGAACATCCCGCGCCGTAGTGATAATCGGCCCTGTGGGAATCGAGGGCTAACGCTGTTCGGTATCCGCTCAGCGCCTCGACGTGTTCCCCTTGCCAACTTAGAGCTTTGGCCAAGTCACCCTGCCACTCAGCTTGATTGGGCGAAAGCTCCACCGCGCGGCGCAGGCATCGGATGGTCTCTCCATGCCGTCCTATGCGCTGGTTGGCTAAGCCGAGATGATGGTAATAGGCTACGTTGGTCGGCTCAAGCGCCACAGCCTCCTCGTACTCCTGGCAGGCCTCTTTCCAGCGCTCTGCGGCCTCGTAAAGTGTCCCCAACTCGTCGTGCCAAGGGACTTGGTCGGGTTGCAGAGTTAAGGCGTGCTTTAGATAGGCGATAGATTGCTCATATTGACCTTGCCTGGCTAAGACGACACTGGCTTCTCGATACAACGAGCCGTTTCTGGGGGCTAGTTTGATGGCCTGTTCGAGCACACCCAAAGCCTCACTATACCAGCGCTGTTGCTGGTAGGAATAGCCGATCTCCCGATATATGTCTGCTTGCTCCGGGTTCTGGGCCTGCGCTTGTTTCAGTTTTTCCAATGCCTCCTTGTAGCGTCCCAACTGGTTGAGAGTGACCCCAGCCTGGTAGAGGTATGCCCCTGCTTTAGGTTGCCGGCTCAAAGCCTGATGAAAAGCCTCAAGGGCATCTTCATAATTACCTTGCCTCTGGAGGGCTAGACCCAGCTCACAGTATATCTCAGCACAAAGCCGGTCAGCCTCATGAAGGGCGCTTTGCAACTCGGCTACGGCTTCGCTGCCGCGCTCCAGTTCCCGATGGATGACGCCCAAGTTGTAGCGGTGGATGACTTTGCCGGGCTGCCAACCTTCTGCGGAAAGGGCAGTGCTTGGCATCAGATGCCGATAGATAGGCGGCAATAGAGCATCTGGGGATTTAACGGTCAATGCGTTCAGGGCTATGGTGGCCCCCTCGATCGCCCCCAATTCCTTTAAGGCTATGCCCAATTGATAGACGGTGGTCTTGGGAAGGTACATCTTCATTAGCCGCCTTACTTGTTCCCACAACCCTTGCTGATCCTCGTTGCTGATCAGACATCGTGCGGCTAAGCGGACCACTTCGTATCCAGCCTGGGTATCTAGCAGCCTTCGGATCAGACCCAGACGGTCGGATTCCAAGCCATAGAGTTGAAGGAGAGGCCCCTGCCATCTCTCTCGCACGCTCTGGTCCTGAACGAGTTGGCCTACGTCCAGGTCATCCTTCAACCTTTGCCTGAGCGTCAGAGCGGCAAAGAAGTCTTGCACTAGAGCGTGAAGAAAACTCACCCGCTTGCCATCCTCCGTCAAGACCAGCAGGCCGCTGCGGAGGGCATCGTCGATCCGCTGGCCGGCTTCGGCCATTATCTCAATGCAACTTCGCCGCCCTATGTTGTCAGTTCGTGCTTGTTGGAGGGCGAAAGCCAATTCAGCCAACCCGCGGCCCTCGCTCTCCAGCCATTGCTCGACCTGGCCTGTCTCTGCCGTACCCAAGGCGATCCGTATGCCTTCTTTGATGGCGCGGCTACGGCTCCACCAGGGGCCTTTCCCACCAGAGGGCGCGGCTAAGTTGAGGATCGCTCTAAGGAAAAGAGGAATGCGCGCCAGGTCCCACAGGGCGCCATCTTTTCTCAGCCCGAGGTTCAGTTCTGCCGATCTTTTTTCGGATGCATATTCCCGCAGGAATTGTCCCATCGAACCGTCGTTCAGCGCGAGGATGTTCAAGGCTGGAATATGACCTAGCCAGGATCGATGTGCAGGCAGGCTTTGGGTGCGGCAAGCAATGACCATCCTGGCTGAAGGACATTCCTGGGTGCAAGATGCCAGCCAAGATCTCAACTCCTCCAAGAGGCGGCTATCCGCAACCCTGTCCAGGTTGTCCAGCAGGAAAAGGGGCGTTTGCTGGTTTAGGATAGATCGCAAGCTCGCATCGCTGGCTGCTGGCTGATGGCACCGAAAGGCCTCCAACAGCAAGTCCCTCACCCCTTTGTTGTCTTGCAACAGGGATAGATCGACAAGGAAAGGGATCGGGGCTTCCCGTCCTGGCGAAAGGGCTTCCTCGGCACCCTTGTGGGCCAGGCGCTGCAGCAAGGTGGTCTTGCCTGCCCCCAAATGCCCGTGGAACACCACCCTGTCCAGACCTTTCACTGCTTCCAGGGCATCTTTCTCGTCCTCGCCCGGCTCCGTCCTTACCTTGAGGGCCACGTAATGCCTGCTGACTTCGGCCAAATGGGGATCATCTCGCATATCTTGCAGGTATTGATACAAAAGCGGCTGATCAAGGGAGTGGGGAAGACCCGCCGAACTACCCCTGTTTTCTTGCGCCCTATGATCGAACATTGTCCCTCTCCTCACAGCCCAGGAAGGATCCAGAAGGCCACCAAGCAGAGCATTACCCCAACCAGGCAGAGAAATACCCCAACGCCAACGGACGTGCGGATTAGTTGATCTACGGCCTTGACTAGCCCAGATAAAGCCTCTATTAGAGGTGCCAGCCCGGCATCAGTGACGGCCTTGCTGCTGACCTTCGCCGACTGGGCCGAAATGCTCTTTAGCACTTGTTGATACTGCCTGGACAAAATAGTCCAGAGCCCTGCTATGCACGAGCATAAGCCTAGTAAGAACAAACATCCTGACATCGCAATTTGGAGATTCGTGATCATCATGCTTTCCATCCTTTCATCAGGTCAAGCGGCTTCCAGAAAAATGTAAAACCTCACTCTCAGGTAACTCGTCCCTGCTCAAGGGTAAACTGATATAGAATGTGCTTCCCTCATGCAACTCACTATCTACCCACACTTTCCCCTCGTGCCGTTCGACGATGGACTTGACAATGGCAAGCCCCAAGCCAGTCCCCGATACGTCCGGTGTGTCGCGTCGCCTGATGCGGTGGAATTTCTCAAACAGCCGCATTTGATCATCTGGCGCAACGCCGATGCCCGTGTCGGCGACGCGGATCACCGCCCGGTCCCCTTCGCCGTCCGTGCGTACTGATAACCCTACCGTCACGACGCCACCACTGGGAGTGTACTTGATCGCGTTATCCACCAGATTGGTGACCGCTCGGCGTAGCAATGCTGCGTCACCAGCGACGATCACCGCACTCTCGACTGGCTCCATCCGCAGTGTGATCTCTTTGACGGCCGCCTGGGCTCGCATGCTGTCCATTGCCTCAATCAGAACCCCCCGCAGGTGGCAGGGTACGCGCTCCAATCCTACGCCGGCCTCAATGCGTCCTAGATCAAGCAAATCGCCAACCAGTTCATTGATTTGTTCAACACCGCATAAGATATTCTCGACGTACTCGCGCTCCTCGTCGCTGAGACTGTCCACTGTCAGGAGCATGCTCGCATAGCCGCGCATAAACATCAGCGGTGCACGCAAGTCATGCGAAACCGTAGATAGGAACTCCGACTTCATCTCATCCAGCTCCTTGAAATAGGTGATGTCGTGCATCACAGCGACACGGCCAATCCGTTCACCGTCAGCGCCCAAGATCGTCGAGACGTTGACGTACAGCGTCCGACCACTGGGCAGAGAGATCTCCTCGGTCAACGCTTCGTCTGGAGATGAAGTCACCTCAAGGGCTTGTACCAGCGCAGGGGCTAACCCGGCCCTCTCCATCTTTTGCCCCAAAACGGCATCGGCTGCGATATCAAAGGCCCGTTCAGCAGCCGGGTTGGCCAACAGTATTCGATTCTGCTGATCAGTGACCAGAACAGCGTCCGTGGTGCTGTCAAGGATTGCTGCCAGCCGCCGCCGCCCACCCTCGGCGGCTTGGAAAAGGCGACTATTCTCCATCACCACGGCCGTCTGACCGGCCAGCATGGATAGGAAATCTACCTCCAAGTCATCGAAGTGCCGAACCTCTCCGCACCCAATCCATATCACAGCCAATGTCTGGTCTTTCGTACGCACAGGCAGCGCAATGACGGCTTTGATCGGCCCGTTGAGTGTCTCGGGATCGGCCAGTGTTCTGGCCCGAGCCAGGTTCTCCACGATCACGGGACGTTGCCGGTCATTGGCTGCTGCAGCCAATGACCGATCTAGCGCCTCCAATCCCTCACTCGGCTCTCCCCTTGACATTACCATTTGCGGTTCGCCGCCGGCCGTAAGGAGAACAATGCGGGCTACCTGAGCCCTGGTCGCCCTTAACGCCCCCTCAAGAACAAACGGCACTCCCCTGGACAACTCCAGCGTCGCCGAGACCGCCTGGCTGATCGCAAGCAGCAGTGAGATGTCCTCCATACGGTCTTTTAACCGTACACGCATGTCCTCAAAAGCATCCCCTACCCGTCCTACTTCGTCTTCGCCGCTCACTTGCACCGGCTGTGTGAGATCTCCCCCGGCGATGCGATCGGCGGCGCCGGCCAACTGCTTGAGCGGACGTGTCACAAAACCGATGACCACGGACATGACGACCACCAATCCGCTCCCGAAAAGAAGCTGAAGGAGAAGCAGCGGGGTGGCAACCTCCTGGGCCTGCTTCAGCACGACTGCGTAGGGAAGACGGATCACAACTGCCCAGCGGCACCCCTCTACCGGCAAGTAATAGATCCACTGGCGCGTGTTGCGTACGGGATCGAGACTCTCATAAGCCTGACCGCGCGGCACTGTGGCGATGCGGGGACGGTCCTCATCCAATCGCCATTCAGTAAGGAGCATGCTGGAATCTGAGTGAGAGACAATGCGCCCTTCTGAATCCACTATGAATCCCTCACCCTGGCCGCCAGTCCACTGCAGACTGGTCAGTATGCGGTTGATCATGGGATTGACATCGAGATGGGTGCGTCCAAGCAGCGCCTTGAAGCGCGTGCCGTTCCCCGTCGGCCCCACCGGTGCCAGAAACGACAAGAGGGGTCCACCTCGATGTGAGCGGTGTGCGGAACTGATCTGGGTCGCCCCATGCTCAAGCACTCGCTGCAAAAGCATCTCCTCCTGGGCTGTCAGTTCCGGGTCACCCGTTGGCGCCGGAGGATACATCACCAGGAGCTGGCCATCCGGGTCAAACAACATCAACTGATCGAAAAAGGCCATAGTTTGGACATCGCTGCGTAGGCGGGCTTCCAACGTGAGCGGATCACCGTGCCACAACCGCTCATCATTGGCGAACTCCGTCAGCAGCCCCTGGCCGGTGTAGATGAAATAGGGGATCTCTTCGGCGGCGCTGATAGCATCCTGTGTCATCTCATTCACCACTTCCAATGTCGCCATACGGAGAGTTGTCACTGTCACAGCGTAAACCAGCACGCAGGTCATAATCAATATCAGAGGCACAAACAGGAAAAGCAGTCTGCGATTCACGCTGCGGATGTAGGGAGGAGATCGGCGCGCCACGCGGATAGGACGGAGACGTGGGAAGAACAGGTAGAGAGTCTGGACAACAATTGCCGCTGCCAGGCTTTCCACCACTGCAGGGCCGAAGTAGGCCTTCGTCAGCGTCACCGCGTAATCGAACCCTGACAAACCCGAAGCGGCCACATGCGCGAAGACCGAGAGTAGCAACAGTAGCATTGCGAACGGAGTCATCACCATGGCCGCGACGAGAGGCTGGCGTGCGATAAGTGGCAATCTTCCACGGTAGTCTTGGCGCAGAAGGAGTCCAATCAAGAAACCAAAGAAGGCGAGATGAAATGGCTCAGCGATACCGCAGATTGTCGTATCGGCACGCAAGATGCCGCTGACCAATCCCACCAACAACGCTGGCCCGGCGCCGAGCCACGCGCCAGCAGCAAGAATCGGCAGAGCTCCCAGCAGTGGCACAAGCGGCTGAGGGGGTTTGACAGGAACATTTGGGGGAGGCAGAAGATTGGGCGCAGAAAAACTCAGCACCAGCAAGTGGTTGACGAGCAGCGGAGCTGCCAGCAAGCCTGCAAACAGGAGAAGACGATGCCGGGTTAGTCTGGTGAAATCCCGGCGGAAGCAGATGAGGAGCACCAAGGCCAGCAGTGCATAGAACACCAGGAGGACATACTCCCAGGCCTCCAGTGCAGGGAAGACCAGCCACGACCACGGCTTCCAAATTACAGATTCCATACTGAGGTCCTTCCTTCAAGTAGCGTAAAGCCGCCACCTCTGTCCTTCATTGGCCTATTCCTTTGAACAGGAACAGACAATGAACAGAACAGACAAAGACTCTGGATGTTGGCATCGAATTCAGTCCAAGAGACACTGTTAGTCAAGGGTTTGTCTTTATATGAATCCAGGTTCACTTTACTTGAGTCGCAAGAAACGTGCCAACATCGCGTTGGTTCGGGAGGAAGGGATGCATCCTCCTAAGAAAGTCAACATAGAAAGTCAACGTTGGCCACGTGAAAGAACACCGAATCCATGCCTCATAACTTAAGGCCATTTTGGGTTTCCAAGGAGCGGTTTTCCTGCGATTCAGGGCAAATCTTGCCAGCCAGACCTGAATTTCAGACCAAATCGAGTGTCCAGATTCATCCCGGGCACGAAAACAGGCCGTTTCGCTGCCCGCTTGACGCCATTTTGACAACTGACAGACACCATTTCGTTAAGTTATGACAGATGACCGAATCACAAGTTTTGTAATCAAGCATCAGCCACGGGGTACCAGAAAGGCTTTGCCCACGGTTCACCTGCTGTGAACCGTGGTAAGCCAGACAAAAAGAGTGGAATTTTCCCCACCCGTGGGGAAAATTCCACAACTAAGACATCCATCTCGCTACCTGGTCAAGACAGTCTATATTTCTGTAGACGGTAACGCAACTGATCCCGCGAGATGGAGAGCAGTTCAGCTGCCTCGATTTGGTTACCGCCAGTCCTGGCTAGAGCATCCTCGATTAGATGCTGTTCCAATTGGGACACCAAGTCCTCGAGATTCACCCCGTCGGGGGGGAGGTCAGCGCGCAATCCCGATGGCCCTAGACCATTCAGGGAAACGATCCCATCGCTGAGCTCAGCGGGAAGATGAGTCGGCTGTATCTCCTGTTCATCACAGAGCACCATTGCTCGCTCAATGACATTCCTCAGTTCGCGGATATTGCCTGGCCAGTGGTAGCGCCTCATCAACTGTAGAGCTTCGCTGGAAACGCCCACGACGCTTTTGCCCATCGTCCGATTGAACTCGTCAACAAAAGTAGCGACAAAGAGTTCCAGGTCTTGCCTGCGTTCGCGCAAGGGCGGCAGGTCTATCACCACCACGCCGAGGCGGTAATAGAGGTCCTCCCGAAAGGTCCCGTCTTGAACGGCGGCTCGCAGATCTCGATTGGTGGCAGCGATAAGCCGCACGTCGATCTTGATGACGGTCGTCCCACCGACGCGGCGCAGGGTTTTCGTCTCCAAGACGCGCAGGATCTTGGTCTGCATTTGCAGCTTCATCTCGCCGATCTCGTCGAGAAGCAGCGTGCCCCCATCGGCCATCTCCAAGAGCCCCTTCTTCCGGCGCTTGGCACTGGTGAAGGCACCGGCCTCAAAGCCAAACAATTCACTCTCCAAGAGGGCATCGGGGATGGCTGCGCAGTTGATGACCACGAAGGGCTTATCCGCTCGTGGACTCTGTTGGTGGATGGCATTAGCCACGACTTCTTTACCGGTACCGCTTTCCCCTTGAAGTAGGACAGTTGCATTACCCTGGGCTACTTTGGCCGCCAACTGAGCCAGGCGGCGCATTTCCTTAGTCTCACCTATGATCCAGCCATGGACATATCCTCCGGGCTTCTGGCGCAGACGCTCTATCTCGCGCCGCATGGTCAACTCTTTCAGGGCCCTTTTGATAATCAACTTGAGTTTCGACACATCAGACGGCTTGTCTATGTAGTCATAGGCCCCCAATCTCATAGCCTCCACCGCACTTTCTACCGCGCCGAAGGCGGTTAGGACTATGACTTGCACATTGGGCTCCTCTCGCTCTATCCTCCGCAAGACGGAGATGCCATCCTCGTCCGGTAACTTAAGATCGAGAAGCACTATGTCTACGGGTTTTTCCTCCAGTAAGGCTTCCCCCTCTACGCCTGTGGCAGCCAATAGTACCTCGTAGCCGTCTTCACTAAGGATGCTATTCAGATAGGAGCGTATCATCTTATCGTCGTCAATGATCAAAACGGTAGCAGCCATTTGCAGGCCTCCCAGCCCTCACGAATAATCTGATGTAGAAAGTTGTGTCCATCCCTCTTGACGTCAACGCACCGGGGATGGCAATATATTCAGGGCGTTGCGGTACTTGGTCACCGTTCGCCGGGCGATGTGATAGCCGCGCTGCACCAATCTTTCCGCTAACTCTCTGTCGCTTAGAGGCTCGCTTTCTTGGGCGATCAGCTCCTTGATGATCTCTTTGACCGGGGTAGAGCTGTCAAAGAATCTGACCAGGGGAACTATTCTACCACAGGGCAATTGAACGTATTTGCTGGCTACCGCTCGGCTGACGGTTGATTCGTGCACGCCTATCATGTCAGCCAGTTTAGCACGGGTAAGAGGTTTCAGGTATTTGTCGCCACGAGCCAGGAAATCTCGCTGATAGTCGACGAGATGGAGAGCCAACTGGTAGAGCGTCCGCCAGCGCTGTTCGACGCTGTTGATGAACAGCCATGCTCTAGCATAAAATGCTTCCCATTGCTCCCAGCCATGTTCAGTTGATGAGGTCTTATTCGCCTTAAGGCACTCCAACGCCTTGAGATATGAGACGCTGATACGTAACCTATATGCCCGCGCTCCAGGTAGCTCGATTTCGTACCCTTCGTCAGGAGAATCAGGGTTATTCCTGATTATGATATCAGGTCTGGGATAGGTTACTGTCCTTTGAGGTGGCGATTCATGAAGGTCAGCCCAATAGGCGTGGGCCGGAAATGGGTTGAGGTTGTCCTTGATGAATTGTAAGGCTGCTTGGACTTCGCCAACGGTCGTCCCCATAGTCTTGGCTATCTTTGCGAACGACTGTTTGCCCAGCGCCTCCCAGTGATCGCTGATAAGCGCTTTGGCCAGCGGCTGCTTGATCCCCTCACGGCACAGGTATTCAAGCTGAATCAGCAGACACTCTCGAGCACCCCTGGCAGCGATGCCCACAGGATCGAGGCCTTGTATGGCGGAGACGACATTCTCGACGCGAGTTCGATCTACCCCGAAAAGAGACGTCACTTCGTCAATCTCGCAGCGCAGGAAACCGTGGTCGTCCAGACTCCCTATCAAGCAGGCGGCTATTGGCAAGTCCTGAGGGGGGAGAATCAAGCGCGCTTGGCGCAATAGGTAGTCAGATAAAGTTGTACTTGAGGCCAGTTGTGATATGCCATCATCCGTTTCGTCAGCGACATTGTAGTCTAAGAACGAAGTGCTGTCCGCACTGTATTCGTATTCCCGATAGGCAGGCCCTTCCTTTTCGGCGTGAAAGCCAGGCCTACCACACGAAGGGCAGTAGCCATCGGACACAGCCAGGCCGCATCTGGGACAACGGCGCACCTCGACCAACTCTAGAACCGGATTCTCGGCCAATTCCTGGGCGATAGCTTGCTCTAACTCCGTTGACGTGAGCCGCAGGAGCGTATTGGCCATAATCAGTTGAGGCGTTACCGCCGGTCGTTGTTCGAGAACTTGGCCTAGCTCCATTGAGTTTCTCCCTAGCGAGGCTACTCTGCGCACAATGCCCAACAGCCACTCAGCGCTCAGATTCGGCCTATTGGCCGGACCCCGCGTCGGCTGCTCCGTCGCCTACGGCCCGGAAAACTCGATTCCGGCCATCAAGTCCCGCATCCGCCGCAGCACGTCCAACTCTCACCCACACAAGATTCGCGATCTACCGAGGCACAGGATTTTCCCTTTGTATCTCCCGGACATTATAACATAGCAAGTAGGATCAGGGAATTCTGCTCTGAGGGTCGCCACTTCAGGATGCGTCTCTTCCATAGTTTCACTTCTTGGGGTTGTGTGGCACCCGCTATTATGCTGCAGGTCGAACTTGATGTCAAGTTCTTCTTGACAACGATATGAACGGAGAGGGGCTAGCAGAGAGAGCCCATGTTGCCACGCCCACAAGCGAGACACAGGGCTCCCAATCCTATATTGGGTGTCCGATATCGTCAGTGTGACTAGTTCATTATGCCGGTGGTGCACCGGTGGGACCAAAACACAAAAACGCCCTCTCTTGGAGGGCGTTGTCCCTAAAATCGGCCGTTTTCAGCCCCTTTGTGGGGCGCCAGGCTGGGGGACCAGGATTCGAACCTGGACTTATGGATTCAGAGTCCACTGTCCTACCATTAGACGATCCCCCAGGGCGCTACGTATTCTACCACAGGCCGCCGTGTCTGGCAAGCCTCTACACCAGCGATGCCAGGGCCTCCTCTGCCGCGTCCAACCGCGCCAACACCCGCTCTCGCCCCAGGATCGCCAGCGACCCGAACAGCGGCGGCGCGACCTTCTGCCCGGTCACTGCCCAGCGCACGCTGCCGAACAGTTGCCCGGCCTTGAGCCCCAGTTCGTCTGCCAACACCCGCATCGGCGGCTCCATCGCCTCAGCCTCGAAAGGCTCCACCTCCGCTAGCAGCGCCCGCGCCCGCCGCAACGCCGTCAGGCTATCCTCCGGCGTCATTTTCTTCCCCACCAGTTTCTCCGCCGGAGGCGTCTCAATCTCCCCAAACAGAAACGACGTCCACTCAACGACCTCATCCAGTCGCTTCAGCCGCTCCTGCACCAGCGGCACGATGCGCCGCAGCGTCGCCAGCATCTCCCCAGGGCAGGGATCGGGCACCAGATTGGCTTTTTGCCAGAAGGGCAACAGCCGCTCCAGCAACTCCTCCTCTGGCAGATTCCGGATGTGGACGCCGTTCATCCAATCCAGTTTTTTGTAGGAGAAGACCGCAGGCGCTTTGTTGACACGGAACAGGTCAAACCGCTCGATCAACTCCTCCCGGCTGAAGAGTTCCTGCTCCTCTCCCTCCCCCGGGGCCCAGCCCAGGAGCGCCAGGAAGTTGAACAGCGCCTCCGGCAGGTACCCCTGGTCACGGAACTCCGTGATAGAGGTGGCTCCCTCCCGCTTGGCCAGTTTCTTGCCGCCGGGCATCGTCACCAGCGGGACATGGCAATAGATGGGGACCTCCCATCCCATCGCCTGGTAGATCAGGATGCGCTTAGGGGTAGAAGGGATCCAGTCGTCGCCGCGGATGATGTGGGTGATCTTCATGTAATGATCGTCCACCACCACCGCCAAGTGGTAGGTAGGAAAGCCGTCCGACTTGAGGAGAATCTGATCGTCTATGCCGGCGTTCTCGAAGACCACGTCCCCTCTGATGACGTCATGGACGACTGTCTGGCCCGTCAATGGAACCTTGAGCCGGATGACGTGGGGCTCGTCGGGGAAGATGGCATCCGGTGGGAGGTCACGGCAGTGGCGATCGTACATCACCATCTGCTTGCGGGCCCGCTGGCACTCTCGCACCTGTTCCAGGCGCTCTGGCGTGCAGTTGCAGCGGTAGGCCCAACCTTTAGCGATCAACTCCTCGGCCACCAAGCGGTACAGACCCAGCCGCTCCGACTGGATATACGCTCCATACGGCCCGCCGACGGCATATTCCTCGGCGTTGTCCACGCCCGAACGCTGCAACTCCTCCAGCCCTGATCCCTCGTCCCAATCCAGCCCCAACCAGCGTAACCCCTCCATAATAACCGGGATCGACTCCGGCTGGTACCGCGTCCGGTCGGTATCCTCAATGCGCAGAATGAACTTCCCGCCCATCTTACGGGCAAATAACCAGTTAAAAACCACCGTCCGCACGTTGCCGATGTGCGGCTCGCCGGTGGGGCTAGGAGCAAAACGAACGCGAACCGTCATTCTCTCCTCC